>SL_4KL_010_BRINEDRAFT_10000061_pt1 | contig 41258 bp, 37 predicted proteins | sample SodLak_010_BRINE_2_FD_10664 | JGI IMG/M metagenome (IMG submission 10664) | reverse complement strand
ATAGCTGTCGCGGAGTTGCGAGTAGTAACTCTCACGCTCCCGGGGTAGCAGATTTCTCAACAGTGGTACCAGCACAGTAGAGGGATATTAGAGCACAATAAGTCTATCAGAACTGCCTCGAGATCAAACTCAGCGATACTCACCCCGCTTATTTATGCCACGGACACGTTATATCTGCGTCAGGATGTCGGTACTCTTGTCAGATACCCGTTGGTATACGACTATAAATTTGGCACTCAAAGTATTACAAACATATGGTTGTAATATACTTGCTGTATCGTACATCGTTCTCGATATGAGAACGCTGTGTGATCATATCGAAAGTTCTGTGTTTGACATATTGATATTTGCCTCAATCACGTTTGCTTTTTCTGTGACGAGTTTAGGAAGTTCTTCGTTGTAGAACTCACCGGTCAGGCGGTTTGACGGCCCTGAAACACTGATTGCGCCATGGACTTTACCGTTTGCGTCTTGAATAGGTGCTCCAACGGCACGGATTCCCACAACCTCTTCTTCGTTGTTGAATGCATACCCTTGCTCACGGATAGCTGATATTTCTTCAAATAGGGATTCTCGATCAGTTATCGTATTTTGAGTCTTGGCAGTCAAGCCATATTCATCAATTATATCTTTGACACGGTTCTGTGAGATGCTTGCTAACACAGCTTTTCCAGTCGATGTAAAATGGAGATAATCGGCATTTTGCTCCTTAGAGACATGATATTCACTCCCGACAGCTCGTTTGCCTTTGACCTTGTACACGTTCCGTTCAAGACCGTGTTGTTCACACATTAGATGAACGTACTCGCCACTTTCGTCTGCGAGTTTTTCGGCTGCAGAACGTCCGTATGTAAAAAGCACATTCCGGTGGCGAACCGTATTTCCAAGGTATAGCAACTCGAGGCTCAGTTTATATGTACTCTGTTCTTTGACTACGATTTTTTTCTCTAAGAGCGTGTTTAGATACGAGTGTGTGGAACTCTTTGAGATCGACAGGTGAGTTGCCAACTCCGTTACCCCTGCGCCATCGAGTTCGTTGAGTGCGCTTATGACATCACATGCACGCGAGACTGTCTCTAGTGTTCTCGATGAATTTGAGACGCTGTCAGACATACTGTATTCTCTCACTGGGAGGTGATAATTGTGTGTATTCATAAAGAAAATCGGTTTTATATCAACAAATTAAGATCAATGCTAAACAAGCTAAAATTATTAGTTATTAACTAGGCCTGTATCTCGACATCCACTGAATTTTCACGGGCGTCGTATACGTTCTCATTTGGAGAACACTGTTTGGTGCAAACGCTTAATACTCAACTGCTCGGCCCTGTGGTAATGGTCACGATCTCCAAAAAGAGACTTCAGTCGGATCTTGAGACCAATGCCAAGTTCGGTGCTCTAGACGATGTTGAGGGATACGGTCGAACCGTACTGTCTGGCACTGAAGCAAATCGCAAGGCCCGAGACTTACTCGTTGACCGACTCGAGACAGCAGGTCTCTCGGTTCATATCGACCGTGTCGGCAACATCGTCGGTCGGTGGGTTGCCGATTCCGCGGATCCCAAAGCAGCACCAGTTGCATCCGGGAGTCATCTCGATAGTGTCCCGGAAGGTGGAATTTTTGATGGCCCTCTTGGTGTGTATGCTGCACTCGAGGCAGTACGAGCTATTCAGGAATCGCCTGAACAGCCGTCGCGGCCGATTCATGTTGTCTGTTTTACTGAAGAAGAGGGCCAGCGTTTCAGTAATGGTCTACTGGGGTCTTCAGTTGCAACCGGTCGCATGTCGGCAACAGAGGCGTTGGCACTCACTGATGAGACGGGGAAATCTCTTCGAGAAAGTCTTGAGCAGATCGGCTATCACGGTACTGGACAGGTTGATGCGAGCGAGTGGGAAACATGGATTGAACTTCATATCGAGCAAGGAACTCGTCTTGAAACGGCTGGTGCTTCGGGAGGTATCGTCACAGATATCGCGGGAATTACTCACTGTTATGTTGACGTTACAGGAAGGGCGAACCATGCGGGATCGACGCCGATGAACAACCGACAGGATGCATTAGCCGCAGCCAGCGAGTTGGTTCTTACAGTGGAGTCGGCCGTAAATCGGCGTGTCTCCGAGAGTTCGGCTAGTGCAGTTGGAACCGTCGGCAGTCTCGATATCTCACCGAACGCAACAAACGTGATACCTGGCGACGTGCAACTCGGTGTTGACATTAGGGACGTACGCCGAGAGTCCATCGAAGCACTCGTTGCCGACCTCAAGACCGATGCCCAACAAATCGCCAGTGATCGATCTGTCGGTATTTCAGTCGAACGACCATACATGGTGCCTCCTGAACCAATGGCTAGGCGGTGTCGATCCGCACTACAGTCTGCTGCTGATAACTTACAACTCGAGACAATCGAATTACACTCTGGAGCCGCACATGATACTATGAACATCTCACGGGTGACTGATGCGGGGCTGTTGTTCGCACCGTCAAAAAACGGCATCTCTCACAACCCGCGTGAGTGGACTGACTGGGACGATTGTGCAGCAGCGACGGCCATTCTTGCGGGTGCTGTTTTCCGTCTTGCGAGCAGACCTGGCTTATAGAGGAAACCAAATCGAGCGGATATTCTTGTGTAAATCATAACCTATAGACAAGATCACCAAACATTCTCCCAAAAGATTATATAATATGGGTGCATCGTGGGCATCAGCACATGGTAAGAAAAAGCGGAAGTCAAGATGCATTAGAGTCATCTGCTGGACCGAGTCGCCGCCTCTTTGTGAAGGCAGCAGCCGCTGGCGTTCCAATCGCATTCGCCGGCTGTCTCGGTGACAGCGCGGGAGAGTCCGGCGATGACGGTATCGAATCGGACATCGGGAGTAGTCCCGGAGGAGACAATGAACTGCTGTGGGGCGGAAGCGTCCCTGTCCAGAGTCTCGATCCCCATTATGAGAGTGCAGCAGCGACTGCACGCGTCATGGAAAACATCACTCAGGGCCTTGTTCGGGTAAACTGGGAGTACGAACTCGAACCCTTGCTCGCGGAGTCTTGGGAGACATCCGACGACAATCTCGAGATCACTTTCTCACTCCGCGAAGACGTGGTCTTCCACGACGGAACAGAGTTCACATCAGCAGACGTGCTTGCGACATTCGAACGGATCAAAGACGGTGGAGCAATCGCCACCGAATACATGGATCGTGTCGACTCGATGGAGACACCCGATGATCACACGTTCGTGATGCGCTTGAACGAGCCGTTCGCACCGATGTTGTTCCGGATGGCCACATCAGATATGCACATTCTAACGGCTGAACAAGCAGAGCTCGACACCGTCAACGAGCCAATCGGTACCGGGCCATTCAAATTCGAGAGTATAGAGATTGACGACGAGTTTGTCATGACGAAGTTCGACGACTACTGGGATGATGAGTTACCGTATCTGGATAAGATTACCAAACTCGAGATTCCTGACGACGACAACCGTCTGAACACGTTCACTGCAGGGGAGCTTGATTTCATTAATGACGTCCCACCTCGTCACGCAGGCGACCTCGAAGACGATCCCGATGTCGACTTCATTAATCGGTTCCCGAGGTCACTCGTCTATTTGGGTGTTAACTGTAACGAGGAGCCATTTGATAGCCGAGATGCCCGACTAGCACTGGAGTATACAATTGACAAACAAGAAGTCATGGAAGCCGCACTGTACGGCGAGGGACAGGTTGCAACCAGTCCCGCAACACCGGAGAGTGATTGGGAGCATCCATCACTCCAGCCACGAGAGCAGGACTTCGAGAAAGCCCAAGAGCACTTGGAGGCCGCCGGCTATCCGGATGGATTCGAAGCTTCGTTCCAGATTCCCGAACAGTACAACGATCAGGTAACGGCCGCAGAGATTATTCAATCATCGGCGGCACAAGTCGGTATTGATCTCGACATTCAACGGATCACATGGAGTAATTGGCTTAGTGATGTGTTCACAGACCAGGATTTCCAAGCGACAACCAGTTCATACCTTGCGCTGTGGTTCCCGGATGCGAGTTACCATCGGCCGTTCCACAGCGATGGAGCGTTCTTCTTTACAGGGTGGGAAGACGACGAGTACAACGACCTCATCGACGAAGCACGAACGATGTACGATATGGATGACCGTGCACCGTTATACCACGAAGCCGCAGAAATTCTCAAGGAACGGCGTTCGGGACACATCCTGTTGTACTGGACGCCGACACTACTGGCACGTCACAACAACTACACAGGAGAGGTCATGTCACCTGACGGCTCTACGTTCCGGTTCGAGGATACATCCTTAGAATAATTAACAGTCATTGGTGGACTGACAATACAAATGAGAAGACAAGCTACACCGTAGATGGCATTTGCTAGCTACCTTATTAAACGGGCAGGGTTCACAGCGATAACGCTGTTTCTCGTGACGCTGATCACCTTTGGATTAACAAATATCCTCCCGGGAAACGTCGCATTATTAATTCTCGGACCAAACGCAAACGAGGTTTCTATTGCACAGATGGAGGCACAACTGGGACTTAATCAACCGCTCTATATCCAGTACGTCGACTGGATTGTTGGGCTGGCCCAGGGAGATATGGGCACGTCGCTTCGGTACAACGTCCCTGTCGCCGAAGAGATCGCCGTACGACTGCCGCGTTCGCTCCTACTTGCGGTTTCTGCAACCGTAATATCAGTGGCACTGTCGATCCCACTTGGGGTTCTTGCAGCGGTAAAGAAGAACACCGTGACCGATCTCACCGCGTCGATGCTTGCGTTTATTGGCCTCTCGCTGCCAATCTTCCTCTGGGGACTTGTGTTCATTTATTTGTTCGCACTTTCTCAAGGAGGGCTCCCAACACGAGGTTATGTCTCGCCGATGGTTGACCCGGTTGAGGCAGTCCGTCACCTCATTTTACCGGCGACTGCGATGGGGGTTGCACTAACCGCATACATCATGCGAATGACCCGGTCAAGTATGATTGACGAACTGAGCGAGGATTATATCGAATTTGCGCGTTCCAAGGGACTGAGCGAACGTGCAGTCGTGCTTCGACATGCGCTTAAAAACGCTGCAATTCCCGTGATCACCGTCATTGCGTTCCAGTTTAGCTATGCGTTCGGTGGCATTGTTGTTCTGGAACAGGTGTTTTCGTGGCCCGGAATCGGGCGACTCACCCTCACTGCAATAGAGAACCGAGACATCCCGCTGTTACAGGGATGTATCCTCGTGATTGCATTGATATATATGATCTCGAATTTCCTCGCAGACACGTTGTATGGCTACTTCGACCCACGAATCCGATACGGAGGATCCGACTGATGTCGATCGGCTACTTCGGGTTGAGTGGCGAACGAAAGTCCCACTATGCCCGATTCATTCGTCAGTTCAGGCGGAATCAAAAGGCGATGATCGGACTCGGAATAGTCGTGAGTCTGTTCGTTATTGCGATTGTCACCTATTTTATACCCGATATTGTCCCATACGATCCGACCGCAACAAACGTACAGAACCGAGAAGTCGGCCCATCGCTGGAGCACCCAATGGGAACCGATAACATTGGACGAGACATATTTAGTCGTGTCGTGCTCGGAACGCAGATATCTTTGTATGTCGGATTTACCTCCATCAGCGCAGCGATGGTTATGGGGACGACGATCGGAATTGTTGCCGGTTACTACCAAGGAATGATCGACGAATCGCTCATGCGGGCGATGGATGCGATGATGTCGTTCCCCCCGATTCTGCTCGCGTTGACGATTGTCGCCGTCATGGAGCCGAATTTGAACAACGTCATCATCGCATTGGCGCTGGTGTACACACCGTTTATCGCGCGTGTAGCACGCAGTGCTGCGATCTCAGTGAGAAACGAATCGTACATCGAAGCTGCAATCGCTCGCGGTGAAAGCGATCGCTACATCATCTTTCGAGAGGTTCTCCCAAACTGTGTTGGCCCACTTCTTGTGCAGGGGTCGATCAACATTGCGTTCACCATGTTGCTCGAGGCGAGTCTTTCGTTCCTCGGGCTTGGCGTCCAACCGCCAGATCCATCGTGGGGACTGATGATCAACTCTGGATGGTCGTACATGGGTGATGCTCCATGGATGGTATTCTTCCCGGCACTGGCGATTGCAATCGCCGTTATTGGGTTCAACCTACTCGGTGACGGGCTCCGTGATGTATTAGATCCTAAAGGAGAGATTATAGAATGAGTACAAATGAATCAGAACCATTGTTATCGGTTGAATCGCTACGAACGCAGTTTCGTACTGAAAACGGAACCGTCACCGCTGTCGACGACGTGTCCTTCACGTTGAAAAGCGGCGAGGTAATGGGGATCGTCGGAGAGTCAGGTGCCGGAAAGAGTGTCACTGCTAAGTCGATAATGCGACTCATCCAGTCTCCCGGAGAAATCGTCTCGGGGTCAGTTATGTTCGGCGGCCGAGATCTCACTGAGTTATCCGATGCGGAGATGAGGGAGGTTCGTGGCAACCAGATCACGTTGATTCCCCAAGACCCAATGACGTCTCTCAATCCTGTGTTGACCGTCGGAGAGCAAATCGTCGAGACGATTGAGTGTCACCAGGATGTCAACCGAAAGGAAGCACGCAAGATCGCAATCGAGGCGATGAAAGAAGTTGAGATTCCAGCCCCAGAATCTCGTATCGATGAGTATCCCCACGAGTTCTCTGGCGGGATGAGACAGCGAATTTTGATCGCAATTGGGCTGGCTTGTGAGCCGGAGTTGATCATTGCTGACGAACCGACGACCGCACTTGATGTCACAACGCAGGCGAAGATTTTAGAGCTATTGAATGATTTGCGTAAAGACCACGGCGTGTCGATCTTAATGATTACCCACAATCTCGGTGTCGTTGCCCAGACGTGTGACCGTGTTGGGGTAATGTATGCCGGGAACTTGATAGAAACAGGATCTGTCTCGGCTATTTTTAACCGCCCAAGACATCCGTATACTCGGGCACTTATCGATGCCATCCCGGAAGTTGGGTCGGATCATGATCGACTCTACGCACTTGAGGGGTCAATGCCGGATCTCAAGAATCTTCCTGACGGCTGTAATTTCGCAGATCGATGCCCACATGCAGTTGAGGCCTGTCAGACCGGAGGTGACCCTCCACTGGAGTCACCAGAAGACGCCCCGGAAGAACGATTAGCCGCGTGTATCCGCAAGACAGAGCTTGATCTGTCGACACCGACAATTCCAGAGAGTACCAAGCGCCAAAAGAAAGAGCCCATCGAAGAGACACTACTCGAGGTGTCGGGACTGAAAAAACACTTCTCGTCAGGCAACGGTCTGTTCGGAAATCTCTCGGTGACTCGAACAGACGGTGGGCTGTCACTCGAGCGCCGATACGTCAAGGCAGTTGACGGCGTCGACTTTACGATCAATCGGGGTGAAACTGTTGGACTCGTCGGCGAGAGTGGGTGTGGGAAGTCGACTGTTGCCAGAACCGTATTGCAGTTGCTCGAACCCACTGCTGGGGAAGTGTACTTCGACGGACACCCCCTACATTCGCTTGATGACAATGAGATTCGCAGTCTCAGACAGGAGATGCAGATCGTCTTCCAAGACCCGAAGAGTTCACTTAATCCCCGGAAAACCGTTGGACAGATTATCGGCCGCGGGATGGAGAAACACGACATCGCTACTGGCCAAGAAAAGCGCAAACGGATCGAGGAGTTACTCGAGCGAGTTGGTCTACAATCTACTGACCTCGAAAAGTACCCACATCAGTTCTCTGGCGGGCAACAACAGCGAATCGCAATCGCTAGTGCCCTGGCAGTCGAGCCAAAACTCATCGTCTGTGACGAACCAGTATCCGCACTGGATGTGTCGGTACAAGCTCAAATACTCAATCTACTTGATGATATTCAGGCAGAGTTTGGTCTCTCGTACCTTTTTATCTCACATAACATCAGTGTGGTTCAACACATCTGCGACCGAGTTGCAGTGATGTATCTCGGAGAAATTGTAGAGTTTGGGACGGTCAATCAGGTTTTCGATCCGCCGTATCACCCATACACCGAAAGCCTCCTATCGTCAGTTCCGCACGCCGATCCAAACAGACGCAGCAACCGGATTTTGCTTGACGGAACGGTTCCGAGTCCGCTAAACCCACCGAACGGTTGTTCATTCCACACTCGGTGTCCGAAAAAAATCGGCGAACAGTGTGAAAAACAGGTTCCGGGCGCCGAGCAGGTTGGATCTAATAAGACACACCAGATAGCCTGTCACCTCTCGGAAGCAGAGATGAGCGAACCGGTCGACCACCAAGAGAAGGGCACATGACGTTCTCAATCTGTGCGTCGGTCGATGGACGCCACGGTGCAGCGATTGCTACAAATGCTGTCGCAGTCGGGTCGACGGCACCGTTCGTAAACCGGTACGGCACGGTTTGTACGCAGGCTATGACCAAGACACCAATCGGGGTTCAAACGATTCGACGAATAGGCGGCGGTGAGGCTATTGATGAAGTAGTCTCTGCACTGCTCAACGCAGATGATCACGCCCAACAGCGGCAGGTTCACGGAATCGACCACAACGGTACTACGGTGTTACACACAGGAATGGAGTGTACGTCTGTTTCCGGTGGTCGCACCGGCGATACGTACACTATTGCTGGAAATATGTTGACCAACGAATTAGTCCTTGATCGAATGGCAGATGCGTTCGTGGAATCAACTGGGAAACCACTTGATCATCGGCTGTTGGATGCACTTCGTGCAGGCGAAAATGCCGGGGGAGACAAGCGCGGAACCAATGCTCAAAGCGCAGCACTAACGGTCTTTTCGGACACACCCCGTATTGAACATGATCTTCGTGTCGACGAACACGCTAATGCCGTCTCTGAACTTGAACGAGTTCACGAGACGGCTGCTACGAGCGGAACGGAATGGATGGATGAATACCCGAATCTCGATCTACAGCGACATCCGCACTGAGCCATCGCCTATGATTTGACGATGTATATCATTTTTCACAGCTATGCAGTCTACGGCGAAAGTAGACGCTGCTAAAATTTACTTCTGACATTTTTGTTTGTGGGTAACTGAAACCAAAAAACCAACTCGAGGCGGGTTTTTGAGGTGAGCAAAACTGGCGTGGCTAAATAAAAATGGAAAGCTGTGGTACCAACACCGTGATAGAATCCTGGGAGAGAACACAATCATTACTAACCTGTTTGAGTGCCCTTGACAGTGGGCTACCCCTCAGTCCCCGACGGTCGCTGAGGTGTGCCGCATATGTGGTGGAGGGTTAAATACGATAATATAGATCAATAGCATTTGAATAAAATTAGTACTTCTCAAATTGCTTAATAACTCTAAGTAAAGATTATGGCGTAGTCACACTCCTCGAGACTCTGTTCAGTTTCACCGAGGTGTTTGCGATCATTATTCAGCAGTGTTTCTCGTAGAACAGTAAGTGAGATGCTGTCATCGAACTGCTCTTGTAGTTCCTATAACGTCTCGCGTTCGGTAGTCTTTGTTCCTGACTGTGACGGAAGCACAAGCAAACGCGTGGTGTCGATTGCATTATACAGTTGTCTCAGGTCGTGGCGGCACGTTTTTTATGGTGCCGATATTACAATTTAGTATGCCTTTATCCGACGTACTCCGACGATCTATTCTTGCGATTCCTGCAACGAGTCAACAGCAGGTCGCCGATGCAGCAACTAGTACTGCTGACGAGGTGTTTTTCGACCTCGAGGACTCGCTGGCACCCAGCGAAAAGCCGGCTGCTCGAACAGAGCTTATCGCTGCGATCCAAGACCACGACTGGGAAGATACCGCACTCAGCTACCGGATAAATGGCATTGACACCCGATGGTGGTACGAAGATGTGATCGAACCACTTTCGGCGATTGGTGCTGCGGTCGATTCGCTGATCGTACCAAAAGTCCAGACCCCGAGTGATCTCCGGGCTGTCGAGACGCTCGTCGCCAGTCTCGAGCAGAACGTTGGGCTCACACCGGGTGAGATTGGACTTTCCGTACAGATTGAAACTGCCAGCGGAATGAATTCGGTTGCCGAAATCGCACAGGCAAGCGACAGGCTGACTGCACTGATCTTTGGGCCCGCAGATTATGCTGCCTCAATCGGTGCGACAGTCGGTAGCGATGAGTACCCTGGACATTACTGGCACTACCCACTGTCGCGGCTTTCCCACGCGGCGGCGAGTGCTGGATTGTCGACGATTGGCGGTCCGTACGGAACCGACGATATCGCAGCGTTTCGGTCGGCTTGTCGAAACGAGCTCGCTCTGGGCTACGACGGAAAAATCGTCATTGATGCACAACAGGTCGTTGTTGCCAACGAGGTGTTCGCGCCGACAGCCGACCAGGCCGCACGCGCCGAAGAGATTGTCAACCGGTACCAGCGCGCAGAACCCACCGAAGTCGCCGCTATTGACGGCAATGTAATCGACAGGGAAATGTACCGGATGGCCAAACGGGTGCTCTCGAAGGCTGAAAAAGCCGGTATTCGTTGAATTACCTGTCTCACCCAGTATTCTATTCTCGCAAACCTGATTATCAAGTTTTCTGCAGTCTGCGTAACATTGCCATCTGTGGCCAAAGCATTACAGACATATGGATGTAAGAAATTAGGCACGACCGCGGTGAAACTCAGTTTCAATCCAGCAGGCGAAGTTAGTTCTATTGAATAGAACAAAAAGGTGTGAAAACAGTTATACAGCCTACGTGGTAAGTTGTACCATGACGTATGAAGCGACTCGGCGTGTCGAAACAAGCGCGCGAACGTTCACCATCATAGAACATCTCGACCGGGCCGGGCCTTCGCGTGTCTCGGCGATCGCAGCAGACCTCGAGATGACTAAAGGCATCGTTCACAACCATCTCAGCACGCTCCGGGAACTCGGCTACGTGCGTAAGGTCGACGGACGGTACCAGCTGTCGACGAAGTTTTTGCCGCTCGGTCAACGAGTTCGAACCCAATCACCGCTGTATCAGGCAGCACACTCACTGCTCGGCCCCTATGCCTCGCGAGTTAACTCCGGTGTCGTGTTGTACACGCAGGCCGGCAGAGATGTGGTTGTCATCGATACCCACGGACTGCCAGCATCGGTCGACCTCGACGTTGGCACTATCCAACGACAAACCGAATCACTCGCTGGAGTTGTTATGCGTCTGGAATCTGGCGTGGACGCCCTGGCTGCGAGTTCTCCATACGAGTCCGATTCGCTCGCCAGCCAACTCGAGGCCGACGGAATTGCTGTTGGCAGAGTGTCCTCGAGTGTCTCCGCTCGAGGCTGTGGCATCCCAATTAGTACCGAAAGCGGCGACTGTCTGGGAAGTCTTGTCGTGCTGTTGCCGGCGGCTGATGATCGTCTAGACGAGATTCGCGAATCGGTCACCGCACTTTGTAAGCAAATCGAACATCGATACGCTGGCACCGACACGACAGACCGGTCGTTTGCAACAGAAAAGCACGCCTGGATCGATAGCTAAATACCGCAGATACGCACCCCCAGAGGTCAACCGTACGCAGTATCTTGAGACATTTGATTACGGACACCGACTGTTGAAACGGCCCGCATCCCCAGTCACTGTCCGAGAGCACCGAGGCTCTCGACCATATCCATTTATCCGCCTTCGGTTGTATGACAGATACACTGTACCAACAAACAACAGAGATGAGAGTAGTCGAACGTTGCCAACTACAGGAAGTATCCGGCTCTATCTCTGCGTACTCGATACCATAATACCACCCATCATGTACACACACCACCGACCCGGTCGCCCACCCACACGAGCACAGCGCGGCATTATCTGTAGCCCACATTATCTTGCCAGCAGTACCGGTCTCGATGTGCTCCGAAATGGTGGGTCAGCCGTCGACGCTGCCATCGCTGCCAACGCGACACTTTGTGTGGTGTATCCACATATGGCTGGCTTGGGTGGCGACGGCTTTTGGCAGATTTGTGCCGACGGCGACGTCGAGGCGATCAACGCCAGCGGCCCTGCGGCGAGCAAAGCGACCAGAGACTACTATGAGGAGTTGGGCTACGAAGAGATTCCCGAACGCGGCAGTGCTTCGGCGTTGACTGTCCCTGGCGCGGTCGACGGCTGGCGGCTAGCTCATAAAAAACACGGGCGATTGCCGTGGAGACGACTGTTCGAGGATGCCATAACCTACGCGCGCGAGGGCATCGCCATCACCGACGATTTTGCGCGCTGGATCGCCGAGGACGCCGGGGTGCTCGCCAAACAGTCAATGGCAGCCGAGACGTTCCTCTCGAGCGGCGAGGCACCGACAGCCGGCAGCGTCATTACACAGCCAGCACTCGCCGACTCCTTCGAGACACTGGCCGACCAAGGCCCACGTAAAGGGTTCTACGACGGTCCGATCGCCGACGAGTTCTGTGGGGGACTCGGCGATGAATCCCCACTATCCTCGAGGGATTTCAGAGACTACCAAGCCGAGTGGGTCTCCCCACTTTCGATCGAGTACCGCGGCTATACGGCTCATTCGCTGCCGCCGAACACCCAAGGAATCGCTGCTCTCCAAATCCTAGGGCTTCTGGATGGTTTTGCTGTCTCGGCGTGGGGCGATGGCACCGCTGACTACTATCACCACATGGTCGAAGTGACCAAGGTCGCCTTTGGCGACCGCGACGCGTGGGTGACTGCCCCCGAGACTGTCGATCTTCCGGCGAAGAAACTGCTGTCGTCGGCGTATCTCGACGAGCGGCGGAGTCTCATTGAGCCCTCCCAATCGTTGGCTGCCAACGTCGAGGCTGGTATCGAACCGGAGGGCATCGACCCACAGCCACAAGATCCCGGCGGCGACACCTGTTACCTCTCGGTTGTCGACAACGATGGGTTGGCCGTCTCGTTGATCCAGTCGATCTACTTCGATTTCGGCAGTGGGTTCGTTGCTGGCGACAGTGGCATTATTCCACAGAACCGCGGTTCGTTTTTCTCACTCGATTCGACACACATCAACAGCCTCGAGCCCGGCAAACGGACGTTCCATACGTTGATTCCTGGACTCATCACCCAAAACGGCGAGCCGTGGTTGCTGTACGGGACAATGGGTGGCGAAGGCCAGCCACAGACGCAGGCTGCAATCGTCTCTCGCATCGTTGATTTCGGCTACAATGTTCAGACCGCAATCGAAGCCCCACGGTGGCTCTTTGGCCGAACGTGGGGTGCCGAATCGCGGTCGCTGTCGCTTGAAGCGCGTATTCCTGATGGGGTTGTCACCGAACTCCAACGGCGGGGCCAACCGGTGGAGATGGCTCGACGGTTCGACGATACAATGGGCCATGCGGCAGCGATCCGTGTTCACAGTGATGGCACCCTTGAGGGCGGAGCCGATCCGCGCGGCGATGGTGCCGCACTCGGCTACTGAGGAAAACCAGAATGTATACAATAGATACCACAGCAATCAACCAGTATATGAACTGTACAGTCGAAACCCGATCTCCCAGTAGCAATGAGTAGCCGCTGGCCTGCAGATATCGACGACGTTGCACGCGAGGTTTTGGGCTACTCGCGGTGGTGGCAGATCGCTGCTGCCGCAGTGATGATGGCATTGGTGAGTCCCTACCAATACGTCTGGTCATCGCTCGAGGGGCCACTGGCGGCCGAACTCGACGCTTCTCTGTCGGCGTTAGGGTTTGTTTTTACTGCCTATGTGGTTATCATGGCCCTTGTGCAGTTTCCGGCGGGCTGGTGGCGTGACCGACACGGGCCGCGCGTCGTCACGCTCATCGCAGGCGTGCTTGCCGGCGGCGGGTACGTCGGGCTGGCGTTTGCAACTGAACTCTGGCAAGTGTATCTCGCCTACGGTCTGGGTGCGGCTGGTGTCGGTATGGTCTACACCGTTGCGGTCAACACTGCTGTCAAATGGTTCCCTGACAAACGCGGGCTGACAACCGGTATCGGGACGATGGCGTTTGCGGCCGGCAGCGCGGCGTTCGTCCCCTTTATTCGGTATATGATCGCCGGCGACGCGCTCATGAGTGGTCTGTGGAGTATGGGGCTGCTCATCGGTATCGGCATTCTGCTCGGCACTGTCGTGCTCAAAGACCCACCCCATGGTTGGATCACTGAGTCTAACTCCTCGAGCGAGACGGAAACAGAAGATTCGACTCCCGTTGTCGACGGTGGCCGTCGGCACTACACTTGGCGGGAGATGGTTCAAACCTGGCAGTTTTGGGTGATGTACTTTATGTTCTTCGCGGTAAGTGCGGCTGGTCTAATGATCACCGCCCGGACGATTTTGTATGCTGAAGCAGTTGGGCTGACCGCTGGCACCGCAACAGTTGCAGCAACGTTGCTGCCGGTCGGTTCAGCGGCTGGTCGGCTTATCGTCGGTGGCCTCTCTGATCGGTATGACCGCGAACGAATTACAGCAGTTTCGTTCATTCTGTGCGGGGTCGGAACTCTTGGTGTGGTTGCCTTCGGGAGTCTTGCCAGCAGTGTCGGCTACATTGTTGCGGTTGCTGTTGCCGTGTTCTTCTGGAGTTCGCAGTTCTCGCTGTTCCCGAGTTTAGTCGGCGATTACTACGGTAGTCAGCACTCTTCGGCGAACTACTCGCTAGTGTATTCGGGCAAAATGTGGGGCGGCGTCTTCGGCGGCGGTGTCGTTGGCTGGCTGGTCGTCGTTATCGGTTGGGATGCGACGTTCGTCGTGGGGGGCTTGCTCGCTTTGGCTGCTGGCGTCGTCGGCTTTCTGCTTCGGCCACCGTCGGTTGGCACGTCTGGCGTCGACACATAGATTTATCTTTTTGTGGCTATCACCGCTATTCACACAATGGTACAGCAAGCGTTTGCTCAAAAAGATGGATGTATGTCCTGTAGCGTGCGGAGAACAACGAGATGAGTAACACACAGGCCTCGCCGAAGGTATCGAGACTGCTCGGAAATCGACTCAACAGGAGCGTGCCGATCGTGGTATCGGTGCTTATCGTGTTCGTCGGTTGGAACCTCGCGGCGACGACGACACCCTCATACATATTCCCGACGCTGCCCGAGTTGCTGGCTGCCTTCCAGACTGCCTTCGGGCCCGAAGCGGAGTTTTCGGCCGTCGATAACTACGGGATGACGCTTGCCCGAGTAGCTGTGGCAAGCGTCTGTTGTCTGGTCGTCGGCGTGACTGCTGGAATTGTTATGGGTACCAGCGAACGGGCCGATGATTATCTGTTCGTCTACGTGTTGGGTACCTTCGCGTTCCCGTCGGTAATCTGGGCATTTCTGGCAGTAATCTGGTTCGGCCTGACGACCTGGTTTGTAGCCGTTTTTACGGTCTTTATGATCGTCACCCCCTACGTCGCCATTTCAATTAAAGAGGGAATTGAGGAGCTTGACCGGACACTGCCGGAGATGGCCGAAGCCTTCGACGCCTCGACGTTTCTGGTCTGGCAGAATATCTATATTCCACATTTGTACCCACACATCTTTTCGAGCACACGCCTGACGATCACGCTCGCCTGGAAAATTACGCTCATTGCTGAGATTTTCGGGACGCGCGTCGGACTTGGCGAGATCATTAATTTCTATTTCCAGGCGAATCAAAATCATATGATCATCGCCTGGGCGTTGCCGATGATGGCTCTCATGTTCGTTGTCGACCGCGGGCTCCACTACATCGAGACCGAACGCTACTCATGGGGTGGCGAGACTGACCGGCCAAAGGCAGCCTGACTGGCCATCTAGTTTGTTCTTTCTATATCAACTTTCAAACCTGTTTTCCCATATATTTTCAAATTTATTGATGACGTTAGATGCTTTTCTATTACTTTGAACAGAATATTAGGTCGTACAAACAAAATATATTATATCAATTGTTTAGTGTTCATACACACAGTATATTGTGGGACAACCCAACCAAAAGTATAATAATGGGCGATACATCACTCTGATTGTAATGGCAGAACAGAGAATCAATAGACGTTCGTTTACGAAATCAGTCGCATCCATCGGGGCTGCTGCAACTGTTGGCCTGGCCGGCTGTCTGGGAGGTGACAACGGTGATACTGATGGGAATGGCCTCGAGTTGCTAACACCGGAAGGAAATCTCAACATTATGCATTTCCTTGCAGGAACCAACGAAGGGTTTTGGGCCGACGAAGGCTTGGATTTCAATCCTGAGGTCGCTGCCTATGGTCGGTTTGTCAACGCGCTTCCCGACGGCGGCAACGACGTAGGGCTCTTGGAGTACAACAATCTCGCCCAGTACGCCCAAGAGAGCGAAGAACTCGTCCAGTTCGGCCCCTGTATCACACAGATCAACTCGATTTTCGTCCCGGTTGATTCTGACATTGAAACCGTTGAGGATCTCCAGGACATTCGATTCGGTCATCCAGGCTGGTCGACTGGGACGGGCACGTACACTCAGGCGATGATTTGGGAGCAACACGGCTTCGACATCCGAGAGGAAAACGAAGCCACTGAGTCTGATCCTTCGACACTGTACGACCTCATGGTAGAACAAGACGAGGTCGATGCGATGCTGCAGTTCACCGGACAGACTGTCCGCGGGCTGGCCAATGACGACGAGGTTCGTCCGGTGTACAACGCCTGGGAGGAGTGGGAAGCAGAAACCGGCTTCCCGCCGTTGATCACGCCATGGTGTGCTCAGCGAAGTTGGCTCGAGGAAAATCCCGACACCGCCCTGTCGCTGCTTGCGGGTTGGAGTAGTGCCCAACAACACATCGAAACTAACGCAGAATCGGTCGTCAACGAGTACGGTCAACTCGCCGGAGTCTCCGAAGGCGAAGAAAACGCTGTGGTTGAACTCGCCGAGAGTGGCGATCTGCATCTCCCGGTTGATGACTACACCGAAGAACTCATTGACTCACAGTGGCGGCTTGTCGAGGCTATGGAAGATCTTGGCTCGATCGAAGCAGTCCCGCCACGCGAAGACCACATCGTCTCGATCGACGAACTCCGCGAGATGGCAGACGCCCAATGAGTACCAGACAACCTAGGACCGTAACCGTCCCATGAGCCAACCCGCCCCGACAGCTATGACCAAACAATCCGAGCCCAACTCAGATGTTATCGAGTTTTCGAACCTTCGAAAATCGTTTCAGAGCGGCAATGAGACGTTCACCGTCTTTGAGGATCTCGACTTCGAGATCGCCGAGGGGGGGTTTACGTCGATTATGGGGCCATCGGGCTGTGGAAAATCGACTCTACTCAACGTTATCTCCGGGCTCATCCCGCCAGACGGCGGCGAAATCAGACACAACGGCGAGCGCGTCGAGCCGGGGTCGTTCTTTTATGGCTACGTCTTCCAAGAGCCACGGCTGCTCGATTGGCTGACAATCGGCGAGAATATTCGGTTCGCTCTGCGGGCACAAGAGGTACCCCCCGAAGATCAATCTGGGCGGATCTATCGCTATCTCGAGCTCGTCGGCCTTGAGGATAAAATCGATAGCTACCCACAGCAGCTTTCGGGCGGGATGCGACAGCGGATCGGCATTGCACGGGCACTTGCGATCGATCCTGATATTCTGTTTATGGACGAACCGTTCAGCAGTCTGGATGAGTTTACTGCCAAGGAACTGCGGCAGGATCTCCTCGAGATCTGGCAGGAGACGGGTAAAACGATTATTTTCGTTACGCACAACAGCAGCGAGGCGGTGTTTCTGTCGGATTCGATCCTGATTCTCGACGGCAACGGCAAGTTGTTCGACCAGGTCAGCGTCGATGTCCCACGGCCGCGTCAGATCGGCCATGAAGCACTTATCGAGACTGAATCAGCAATGATGGAGCGATTTTTCGCACATCTTAAAACAACTTCTGACGACGAGCAATGAAACTGAGACGACCTGCTAGGATCGCAATTTCAGTCGGCGCGTTTCTCGTCTTTTGGATCGCGTTGTCGATGTACGACGGCAGAATGTTTCCCTCGCCAGCAATCGTTGGCGGTCTCATGGTCGAGTTCGTTATCAAAGGGGATATCGATGGACAGTCTGCACTCTATCATCTGTGGATCACCTTCAGTCGAGTGCTGATGGCGACCGCACTCGCACTCGGGCTTGCACTTATAATTGGCGTTGCAATGAAACTCAACGACGGCGTCGCCAAAGCCTTCGAGGCATGGCTGCCAGTCTGGATGACTCCGCCGGATGTCGTTGTCATTCTCATTGTGATGGTAATGGTTGGGTTCAACACCGAGGCTGTTGTGCTGTCGGTCGCGTTCGTTTACACGCCGTTCGCACTGGTGACTATTTGGCAGGGATTGCAGGATATCGATACGGAACTCATCGAGATGGCCGAGTCGTTCGGAGCCAGCCAACGACAGATATGGCAGGCGATCTTCCTGCCACATCTCCTTTCATACGTGTTTGCCTCGCTGCGACACCTCTTTGGGATGACTTGGAAAGTTGCAGTGATCGCCGAGGTGTTCGGCATCAGCAACGGCGTCGGCTCGAGGGTTCGATTCTGGTTTCTCCAGGGCAATATCGCGGAGGTACTGGCCTACTCAGTGCTTTTCATTGGGGTCGTGCTCGTCATCGAGTATCTCATCTTGAGTCCGATCCAAAATCGGGCGTTCGCCTGGCGGCAGGCCTGAGGCACCCTTCTTTTTCATTCGACGACTGCGGTTACTTGGAGTTCGAGCCGGGCATCTACGGCCAATCCCGTGACGCCGACAGTCGCCCGTGGTGGCTTTGGATCTGGAAACAACTCGGCGTACACACGATTGAACGCCTCGAGATCGTCCATATCTGTAAGGTATGCAGTTACCGAGACAACCGACCTGAGCGACGATCCAGCCTCCGAAAGCAGCGCTTCGACGTTCTTGACAGTCTGTCTCGTGTGGGTTTCGATATCGTCGCCAACGATTTGGCCGTCGCTGTTGTCTGGAACCTGTCCGGCCAGTCGGACTGTATTGCCGTGGATAATTCCCTGTGAATAGGGTGCTGGGTCGTCAAAAACTGCGTCGCTCTGTAGCTCCTTGGGCATGATTTGTGTTGGCATCTCAGTACCTAACAGTTCCGGTTGGCATCCACAATGTAATACGGCTAGACGCCGCCAAACAGTAGCATTATTACAGTTCCGGCGGCTCTCGTGGCTCAGCGACTGCTTCGTAGGCCCTAGCAAAGCCCACCAGCTGGCGGTCAGACAACGGCGCGCCAAGTAACTCGAGGCCAACCGGTAGTCCATCGTCAGTAACTCCTGCGGGCATCGAGATCGCCGGACAACCCGACTGTGAGCCAATAAACGTGTTCGTCGGAACATCCGCACGAGTCAACTCGCCGGTGTGGTATCCCTCGAAGGCAGGCGGGACGACCTGGACGTCGGGAAATGCCAGAGCATCGAGGTCGTGCTCACAAAGTGTGTATTTGAGTGTCTGTTTGAACGCCTGTTGCCGGGCGAGTCGCCACCAGTACTCACGGTCTGTGGTTGGATCCTCGGGAGCCGCCGCAATCGTCTCGATGTGTTCGAGGGCTTCGTGGTAGAGTTCTTGCTCATATACTTCTGCGAACGAGTCGACTGGCGAACCCTCAAGTTCGGCAAAAAACTGGTTCAAATCGCGTTTGGCAACTAGGCCGTACAACGAGGTGTCCGCGAGCAGCGTCTCCAACGCTGGGATCTCGACGGGATCGATGAGCCTCGCGCCCGCGGCTTCTATGGCCTCAAGACCTTTTTCGACAACGCTGTTGACGGCTGTGATTCGAGGCTCATCGCCCTCACCGAAGGCCGACCGGAGCACCCCGATCCGTGCGCCATCAAGCGCGGTTTCCTCGAGGGCGTCGGCGAACGGCTCTCCGGACCACTCGGCGTGAATGGCAGTCGCCTGGTCTGCCGGATCAAAGCCGACGATCACATCCAAAAGCCGTGCGAGATCAGCGACGGTTCGACACATCGGGCCTGGAGTGTCCTGTTCGGCAACCAGCGGTGACATGCCTGCACGGCTGATTAACCCAGTCGTCACACGAAGTCCAAAAAGATTACAAAAAGAAGCAGGCACGCGAATCGAACCGCCAGTGTCCTCACCAACTCCGAGCAACGCGAAGTCAGCGGCGACTGCGGTGGCGGTGCCCGCACTCGAGCCACCCGAATCTCGCAGTTGATCGTATGGGTTACGTGTCTGGCCGCCGGCCGACGAGTAGCCAACGAATCCAGCGGCGAAATCCGGGAGGTTCGTTTTCCCAAGGATGATCGCTCCGGCATCCTCGAGTCGCTTGAGAATCGTCGCGCTTTCTGTCGGAACATAGTCTGCAAACGCCCTCGAGCCGAACGTCGTTCTAACTCCAGCGGTTTTCGCTTGATCTTTTATAACGACGGGGACGCCGTACAGTGGCTTTTCTGTCTGGTTGATCCCGTCAGTATCAAGTTTGACATCAAGTTCGCGTGCTCGAGAGAGAGCGTCGTCGTTAACTGTGAGCATGGCATTCAACCCGGGGCCGTGTTGATCGAACTGTTCTATGCGGTCGAGATACGCTGTAACAACCGCTTCGATGGTTACCTCGCCATGCTGTAGGCGATTGTGGAACGACTCAACAGTTAGTTCTCGCAGAGTATCAGATTCCATTTAGTAATAACTCTCTGTTCTATATTTTAAATTAGACAAAGTAAATCTTTCTATTGATTAAGACACTAATTATTAGTAGTAAGCAATTATTTGTCTACATGCAGTCGCTTAAAGACTTGAATAAATAATAAACGCCTTATTTTTTGATGGCAGCAGACGACAGAGTTTTTTCCCATTTCAGAGATATTTGTCAGATACTCGTGTATATTGTACAGATAAGCACTTTCTGCAATAATTTGGGATTGCTATTCAAAATTTAAAACACACTCTCAAGTAAAAAGCTATAAATTTTACATTTGTAAAATAAATAAAATTTCAAATATAGATGAGCGAATTAAATTTGTTTTGTTTATTTAGTATAAATTTGTTACTAAAATACCTTATGGGAAGTACGAAATCTAACGTAGTTATAACACCGGAACAGACCGAAAATATATACTATCATGATTTCATATTAGTACACGACAAATGAAAGACTACAATAATTTATTCGAAGAAACCTTCTCCAAGCGATATGTTCTTGCAACCATGGCAGGTGGGGTCTCGGCTGCACTCGCCGGATGTACTGATTTTGGTAGTGATGGAGGTATCAGTATGGGCGACGAACAGACTGACGGAGACGAAACGACGTATTCAGAGACAGTTACGGTTGCCGAAGGCGAATCAATCTCTGAGGCAATTGAGTCCGTCGAAGAAGGCGGGCAACTCGAGCTTAGTGGTTCTACGTATCTGCAGTCATTTACTATCGATAAACCGCTCACGATCACGGGTAACTCAGCGACGTTCGATGGTAGCGATGTCGATACTGACGGCCCTGCCGTTGAGATCGACGCTCCAGAAGTCTCAGTAGAAAACATCACGTTTCGGGACTTTGATACGGTTTTCGGCAGACCAGAAGACGGTTCCGATGCTGCTGATATCACGCTATCTAACGTAACTATTCAGGATTCTTCTGTCGGACTCACCGGTGAATACGAACTCGTCGATTTGATTGACGTGGTTGCTCAAGATATCGATTCGGCGGCGTTTCAGTTCGAACTTGGCTCGGAGGGAGTGTCGTATCTCAGTGATGTAATCTGTGAGCGCTGCGACCGCGGTCTCGTCATCGAAGGCGGCGAGACGATTGATGCTAACAATCTCGAGATTGTCGAATCAGCTGAGGTGGGCCTTTTGATCGAAGCTGGCACTGCCGAGTACCAGACGATTACTATCGAACACTCCGAGATTACCGATTGCGGAGAAGATGGGATTTCCGTTGATGGAAACACCGACCCAGACAACACTTGTACCATCCGTAACTGTTCGTTGCTTGACAACGATGGTGGAGCAGCCGATGTGACGAGCGAAGACATTACTATCGAAGACTGTGATGCTGCAGACAACGGACCTGTTACAAGCGATATTGGTCTCACCACCTCAGGAGACGGTGAAGTGACTGTACGAGGCACCTCGATTGAACGCACAGAACGAGACACCAGTGGGTTCGGTTCAAGTTCCCAAGGAAGAGGGTTGGTCATCGAAGACGCAGCAACAGTGACGATTGATGATGTCGAACTCATTAGCAATGGTGGGAACGCCATTCGTATCGATGCAGACAGTGCCCGTGGTCAAACAGTCGACATCTCCGATAGTTTCCTCAGTGAAAACGACAACGGATCGGCGATTTATTTCCCAGCCACAGGCGGAACTGACGAGTTGACGATTACAGACACAGATATTGAAAACACCTCGGGTGCCGCGGTCAATACGAGTGCTGATATCGTCGAGTTGAGTCGTGTCACTGCAGAAGACATTGGTTCGGCAAATGCGGCATTCGATATCAGTAGTCCACCAGACGGAGAGGTCACGATCACAGACTGTACCATCGAGCGAACAGAACGCAACACCGGATTTTCATCAGATGATGATGGCTATGGTATTCTAATCGAAGACGGAGACGACATTACGATCAGAGATGTCGATGTCTTTGATACTGGTGGGAGCCCCTTCGCACTCCTCACAGAGGATGCACGTGGCCGGTCAGTAACGATTGAGGACTGCTTTCTCTCGGATAATGAATCGGGCAGTGGCATCATCGTTCAGGACACCAGCGGTGAAGATACCGTAGATATCGATTCAGTACAGATCGAAGGGATGAGCAATCGCGGACTCAATATCGAATCGGATATGGTGGATATTAATAACGCGCTCATCGAAGACAACGGATCAGCTGACGCCGGAATCGAGGTTACGAGTAGCTCCGACGGTGATGTGGCTATCACCGATTCAACTGTGCTCAGAACAACACGCAGCAGCGGCTTCGGATCGAACGACGGTGGCCGAGGTATTTGGATTACTGATGGAGAGGTAGTCACAATCGACGATACAGTCGCCCGCAACAACGACGGTGAGAACATCGAAATCGAGACTGACTCGGTTCGTGGACAGACTGTAACTCTCGACAACGTGACTGCAGAAGAAAGTTCCAACAGGCATGGGATACTCATTAGAGGAAGCAACGGTGATGACACGATCACCGTTAGAAACTCAGCGGCAACTGACAACGACGGGTATGGATATCGACTCGGGAGCGAATCTGTTACAGTTGCCGACTCAACGGCATCCGGTAACACCGACGGCGGACTCGAGTTATTAGATATCGAACGATCTGAGGCAACTATTACCAACAGCGACCTCTAACAGGTTGGCTGTGAAAAACCGATGTTCGTCTTTGGTTTCGGTAATCGGGGTTCTCCTTATTACCTGCGCCATCTGACCCACAACTGACAGGTATAACCTGAATGAAACAGATTGATCAAGTGGCACACAGATACTGGTTGTACGCCTGAGGCCTCGAGACGCCAGTAGTGCTGTATTCGTCTCGAAGCGATATAATTACTCCAGTGAGTTCTCGCCGAGTGCCTGCCACGAAAGCCGCGGGTTTCGGGCTGCGGCCACCTGGTCGATTCGGCTGGCAGTTGTTCGCGAGGGTGCGGTCTCGAGGGTATCGTCGCTATCGGTGTAGGCGGCATTGAACGCCGCCGCGAGCCGCTCGAGAGTTCGTTTACTTTCGATTTCGGTTGGCTCTGTCAGCATCGCTTCTGGAACCATCTCGGGCCACTTTGTCGTCGGTGGATGGACACCGAAATCCAACATTCGTTTGGCAACATCGGCTGCGTCCCGGTCGCCTGCGGTTGCGGCGAACTCGTGGTGGAACGGCCCATACGGAACGTCCATCTCCAGTTGTTCGGCCAGATAGTTGGCGTTTAATACCGCTTTCGCGCTGGCATCGGCGAGTCCCACGTCACCCAGCCGGGCGATGTAGGCGTAGGCTTTGATTAACACCAGCCAGTTGCCGCCGAAGCCGTGGACTTTCCCAATCGAGTGGTCGGGGTCGAACTGCTCGTAGGTACCATTCGCAGTTTTGCGGACGCGCGGCCGCGGCAGAAACTCGGTGAGTTCCTTGACGACACCGACAGGGCCTGCACCCGGCCCACCACCGCCGTGAGGCGTTGCAAACGTTTTGTGAACATTGTAGTGCATGATGTCAAAGCCCATATCTCCGGGGCGACCACGGCCAAGCAGTGCGTTGAGATTCGCTCCATCATAGTAGAGCAATCCTCCAGCGTCGTGGACTGTTTCGGCAATCTCGACGATATCACGCTCGAACAGCCCGACCGTGTTGGGGTTTGTCAACATCAGGGCGGCAGTCTCTTCGGAGACCGCAGCTTTCAGCGCCTCGAGATCAACGCGCCCGCCGTCATCCGAGGGAAGCTCGACGACGTCGTAGCCTGCCATTGCCGCCGTCGCAAAGTTAGTACCATGGGCCGAGGCAGGAATAATTACCTCGCTGCGGTCGTTGCCACGGTGGTCGTGGTAGGCTTTGGCGATCAGAATACCGGTGAACTCGCCGGCTGCACCCGCCGGCGGCTGGAGGGTGACTGCGTCCATCCCGCCGATGGTTGCAAGATACTCCTGGAGTCCATAGAGTACGCCGAGATTCCCCTGGGAACTTTTAGCCGAGCGGTCGGGGTGAATTGCCGCGTTGGGATCAGCGGCGACGTCCTCGGTGAATTTCGGGTTGTACTTCATCGTACACGATCCCAACGGGTACGGTCCACTGTCAATACTCCAGTTCATCTGCGAAAGTCTGGTGTAATGGCGGGCCAACTCGGGTTCGGAAAGCGACGGCAGGGTCAATTCCTCGCGAGTGAGTTCCTCAGGCAGCGGTGACTCAGAGCCACCAATCTCGAGGGTCATCTCGTTTTTTTCGGCCAACAGTGGTTCGTGTTTTTCGTCGTCTTCGGTGTAGCGGGCCTGATCGTAGATCATTGGCTGGCCTCCTTGAGTGCCCCAATAAGTCCATCTGTTTCATCTGCGTTGGTTTCGGTCACACAGATCTGCAGCAAGTGATCGTCGATTGTGTGGATAGCAAAGCCCGCCTGTTCGAGACTGGCTGTGACTGCCTGGGCTGGCCGCTCGGAGCGGACGACGAACTCCCGGAAGTGATACCGGTCATGAATGGGTGCCTGATAGCCGGATACGGTGTCGATCTGCTCGGCCAGCGCGGTGGCCTCTCGAACACAGTCTTCTGCGAGTTCGACAAGCCCATTGGCACCGAGCATGGCGATATGCATCGCCGCCCGAAGGGCGACCCACGCCTGGTTCGTACAGATATTCGAGGTCGCTCGCTCTTTGCGGATGTGTTGTTCGCGCGTCTGCAAGGTCAGTGTGTAGGCGCGTCGCTCATTGCGGTCTTCGCTGGCACCGACGAGTCGGCCCGGAACCTGCCGGAGATATCGGTCGCTAGTTGCAAAGATACCGAGTCCCATTCCGTAGCTCGCCGGCATCCCGAGCACGTCAGCCTCACCAACTACGACATCAGCACCGACGCTGGCCGGTTTTTCGAGTATCGACAGCGCAACCAGATCCGACCCGAGACAGAACAGTGCCTCGGCGTCGGTCGCAATCTCGCCGACCTCGCTGAGGCCTTCTTCGATGGTGCCGCGCACGGTGGGGTTTTCGGCGTAGATCATCACCGTCTCGTCGCCTGCGAGTTCATCGAGCGTCGTGCAGTCGACGTTACCGTCGTCCATGGGATAGGATTCAACTTCGAGTCCTGCGCCATCAACGTAGTTTTCAAGCACAGACTGCTTGCCGTCCCGCAGGTATTCGGGGATGAGTATGGTGTCACCGGTGGTCTCTCGCACCCGGTCGGCAAGAAGGGCCGCTTCGGCAAGCCCGGTTGCCGCATCGTACATCGAACAGTTGGCAACGGGAAGGCCAGTGAGTTCGACGACCATTGATTGATATTCGAACAGTGCCTGGAGAAATCCCTGAGTGATTTCGGGCTGATACTGGGTGTAGCTGGTCAGAAACTCCGCACGATCTGACAGATGGTCTACAATTGATGGGACATAATGGCTGTAGTGGCCCCGACCCATGAACTCTGTGAGCCTGTTGTTTTCGGCGAAGCACCGACTGAGTTCGCCGCGGATTTCCTGTTCGCTGCGTGGGTCGATGCCAAAGTTGCCGTCGAAAGCGACCGTCTCGGGAATATCGAAGAGGTCAGCTTCGGACTCGACATCAAGCGCCGCCAGCATAGCGGCGGTTTCTTCGGCGGTATGCGGTGCGAATGGGCTGCCGTCTGTCTGTGTCATTGGTAATATATTAGGCGATTTGTTCGCGGTACTCGGCGGCCGACAGCAGCGACTCGAGGTCGTCGTCACGTGGGTCTACCTCGAGCATCCAGCCGTCGCCGAACGGATCGTCGTTGACCAACTCCGGCTGGTCAAACAGTGCGTCGTTTACTGCCGTTACTTCGCCCGAAACTGGTGCATAGAGATCCGAGACGGCTTTGATCGACTCGACAACGCCGAATGCCTCCTCGGCGTGGATCTCATCGCCAACTGCCGGTAGCTCGACAAAAACAACGTCGCCCAACTCGTCTTGGGCGAACTCGGTTATACCGATTCGGACGGCCTCGGCGTCAGTTGTCGTCCACTCGTGCGATTCGAGATAGCGTCGGTCGTCGGGTACGTCAAAACTCATCTGTGTTGTGTGGGTGTCGGTGGTCTGTGGGTATGATTACTTCGAAACGAACGGTAGGTCAGTGACTGCTGCCTGCTTGTGATTTCCGCGGACGACGACCTCGAGATGCTCACCAGGCGTTGTGTGTTCCGTCTCGAGATACCCCAAGCCGATACCCTCGTTCAGTGTCGGACTCATCGTCCCGGAGGTCAACTCTCCGAGCTGGTGGCCATCGCTGTCGACGACGGCGTACCCCTCGCGTGGGACGCCCCGCTCGAGCATCGTGATTCCAACAAACTGTTGGTTGATTCCGGTTTCATACTGGTCGGCCAGCGCGTCGCGTCCCACAAACTCCGTCTCAAGGTCGACTGTAAAGCCAACTCCGGCCTCATACGGTGTTCGAGACTGGGTTTCGGGATCAAAATCCTGCCCAGAAAGCAGATATCCCATCTCGATTCGGAGCGTATCGCGTGCGCCGAGTCCACAGGCCGGACACTCAAAACTAGCCCAGACGGATTCGGCCGCCTTGGTTGGACAGAGAATCTCGAAGCCGTCTTCGCCGGTGTAGCCCGTACGAGCGACAATGCACTCTACGCCTGCAATATCCGCGGTCGTGTGTTCAAAGCCAGCGAGTTCAGTGACAGACTCATCGGCCACCGCTGTGAGGGCTTGCGGGGAGTCCGGACCTTGGACGGCGAACATTGCCCACTGGGCTGTGGTGTTTGCAACGTGTGCCTCGAGGCCCCATTCGTCGCGGTGGGTCTGGCACCACTCAGTAAACTGGGTGTCGTGGCCCGCATTTGGGATCACAAGGTAGGCGGGATGGTCTTGATGATCGGTGAGTCGATAGATGACAGTATCATCAAGAATGACCCCATCTTCGCGGGTGATACAGGCGTAGTGGGCTTCACCCACAGCAAGCGCCGCCACATTGTTGGTGGTCAGTCGGTTGGTCAGTTCGGTACTGTCGGGGCCAGTGACTTCGATTTCGCTCATATGCGAGACATCGAAGATCCCCACTGACTCACGGACTGCGGTATGTTCGGTTCGGATCGAATCGAACTCGACGGGCATCTCCCAGCCACCGAATGTGGTGGTCGAAGCCCCGGCAGCCGCGTGTACGTCCGCCAGCGGAGGGTGTCGTTGGGTCATAGTATTTACAGCGGCTCGCGAAAGTAAGGTGTTGTCATCGGTCTCGCCTGAACGTCCCGTAGACGGTGTAGATAACGTCGGACACAGCGTACCACACCCACGTCCGGACAGCGCCACACAGAGATGTGGGGTTAGACTGCCAGTGCGACGGGCTCGGCGCGAGTGGCTCGCCACACGTTGGCACGTACGCCCGCACGGTCAAGCTCGAGAGAAACCGACTCGCCGACAGCTCTCGAGGCCAACTCCGAGCGTAGCCGTTCAGAGCCGTACTCGACGATCTGATATGTGGTGTTAGTCGACGACTCGACGACAGTCATGCCGCCATGGTCGGTCATCGCAGAGACGATCGTATACGTCTCGCCGTCATCGGTTGGAGGGTCTTGTTCCATACAAATTGTTTGGGCCAATACACAGATAAACGTCGTGATGTTCTGTATCTGTGGTAGCTTCTGTGGTGTCACTCTCTCAGCGAATAGCCAACTGTTTGTGTGCCGCAATTGGCGGCCTGTCAGCCTCGGGCGACGGATGCCGTCGGCTTGCCATACGTATCCGTGGGACGGCAGTGCCCCGAGCCATTCCCAAAGCCTGAGTCTCGAATCGTAGTCCACTCGCCAACGCTATTTCGATTCCGGTTTCACGACCCGCCGGCGGCTTTCGACAGTCAAACGGCACGTCTATATCTCCCGGCAGTCGATGTTTCAGCAATGCCGTACGAACGCGAAGGCGTCGGACTGTTTGTCGATGGGCCGAACATGCTTCGAGACGAGTTCGATGTGGATCTCGACGATATCCGAACTGCTGCCGCAGAGACTGGTCGGCTCGCACTCACACGGTTGTATGTCGACGAACACGCCACACCGGGGTTGATTCAGGCCGCCGAGGCCCGTGGCTTCGAAGTAATTGTCACCAGCGGTGATGTCGATGTCAAACTCGCAGTTGATGCCGCACGCTTTGCGGTCGAAGGCCGAGGCGACAGACTAGCGATCGCCTCTCGAGATACGGATTTCAAACCTGTCTTAGAGGTCGCCAACGACTGTGGACTCCGGACGCTGGCGATTGCACCTGGCGTGAGTGGTCGCTCGGATGCTCTTCGGAACGCAGCAACAGCGAGCATTACACTAAACGAAGCCGAAGACGACAACTAACAACAACCACTGCTCAAATCGGCTTCCCAAAGGCGTACATCGTCTGGTGGCCTGTGACCTCGAGCGTCGAGAACTCCCCCGGCTGAAGGCCATGCTTGCTAGCGTTTTGGACGATGATCTGTCGGTAGGCTCCATCGCGGCATTTCACCGAATCGCCAGTGCCCTTTTGGACGACAAGCACCTCCTGAGTCGTCCCAACCATCGCCTCGTAGACCTCGCCGACGATTTCGCGTTTGACCGCCGACATCTCCTTTGACCGTTCTTTTTTGAGTGTTCCGCCGAGGCCCTTCATTTCGGCAGCATCAGTGCCGGGCCGCTTGGAAAATCGGGTGACGTTGACCTTCTCGGGTCGGACTTCTCGGAGTAGATCCATCGACTGTTGGTGGTCTGTGTCGGTTTCGGTCGGGAATCCGACGATGAAATCTGTCGAGAGCGTCCAGTACTCCAATCGCTCGTCGAAAGCTGCGACGATCTCGCGGAACTTCTCGACGCGGTGTTGGCGACGCATCTCCGCTAAGACGTCGTTGCTGCCCGACTGGACGGGGGCGTGAATGAAGTTGTACAGTTTGTCGTGACGAGCGAACACATCAGCGAGTTCCTCGTGAATACCGTGGATGCCGCCGGGGTTGGCCATCCCGACCCGGACACGAAACTCGCCGTCGATCTCCGAGCAGATCCGGTCTAGGAGTTCGGGCAGCTTTCGGTCGCCATTGTCCCAGCCGTAGACGCCAGTGTCTTGGCCGGTGATTCTGATTTCTTTGGCTCCTGCATGAACCAGCGCGCGGGCCTTTTCGACGTTTTCTTCGACGGGTGGTGAGTCGACTCGTCCGGTGGCGAATTTGGTGATACAGTACGAGCAGTTGCTCATACAACCCCGTGCGATGGGGAGAATACCGATTTTATCATCAAGCACCGGTTTCGTATCGGGAGTGACTGTCGGACACTCGCCGTTGAGTACGGCGTCGGGCACCTCATCCCAGTGGAGGATTTGGGCCTCAATTCCGGCCTCACGGAACTCTTCGCCCTGGGCGAGTGCCATACAACCTGTTACAATGAGATCTGCGGTTTCCTCTTGGAGTTCTTCGGCACGCCGCAGCATGTTGCGTTCGGTTTTTTCGACGACCGTACAACTGTTGAGAATAGCGACATCTGCAGCCTCGAGACTGTCGGCGGGGTAGTGGCCGCCCTCTCGGAGGGCCTGTTCGATTCGGCGGCTCTCGCCTTGGTTTGAAGTACAGCCGTACGTCTCGATATGATAGCTCGCCATTCAGCTACCAGTGCTTGAGGACGGGTGAGCAAAAGACCGACGGTCTAGATCGCGCTGGTCAGTCCGACAGACTGTCTCGATGAGAGCCAACAGTAGCTATCCGAGTGTCTGTCGAGGCTTTTGGTATGTCACAGAACCTCTCTGCACAGTTCAGCGGCACACCGATGAGTCGAGACGATATCGACCGCCTACTCGAACAGCAGGGCTACGGAGTTCTTTCGTTGTGCGACGATGGAGTTCCCTATAGCATCCCGATCTCGTTCGGCTACGACGGCGAATCTATCTATCTCCCGTTTTTAAGCGAGGGGCCGCAGTCGACCAAAGCGGAGATACTCACCGACCACGCAGTTGCCCGACTCCTCGTGACGACGATTTCGGGCCGATTCAACTGGCGAAGCATCTCGGTTACCGGATCCGTCTGGTCGGTCGATCCCGGTGGCTTCGAGTGGGATCAGTTCCTCGAGACGATCGACGACAACGCCTGGTTCATGCGTGGCTTCGAGCGGGCTGAGTCGCTTGAGTCGTTTCAGGGCTGGCGGCTCGAACCCGAGTCGGTCACCGGACTCGAACGAAGAGAACAACCGGTTGAGTGAGTCTCTGGTTAGTCGTGCTCTGTAAGTCGGTACACCCGTGCTTCCCACGGTCGGAGATCGAACGCCCAGGCGTCGACGTCGGTTGCTCGCTCGTCTGCTCCGTAGTTACACAACAGAAGTTCGGCCTCCATCTCGTGGGGATCGAACTCGACTTCTTCGTCAGGAATCCAGGTATGGCCCTCCCACTCGGCGAAATTGAGCGTAATAAGGAGTCGCTCGTCGCCCAATGTTCGAATATACGACCAGATCTCTTCGTGTTCGTTAATTAGCACGTCGTAGCGACCGTACACCATCACATCGCTGACCTCGCTGTGCTTTCGGAGTTCGATCAGCTCACGGTAGTAGTGCCAGATCGAATCCTCATCAGCGCGGGCGGCCTCGACGTTGATTTCGTCGTAGTTCGGATTGACGCCGATCCACGGCTCGCCCGTCGTGAAGCCGGCGTTTTGGCTGTCGTCCCACTGGACGGGCGTCCGGGCGTTATCCCGGCTGTTGTGTCGGAGACCGTCTTTGATGTCGTCAAAGGACTCAACTGTACCACTGTCGAGCGCATTCTGGACGGGGTTGATCGTCTCGACATCCCGGAACTCATCGAGGGAATCGAACGGATAGTTCGTCATCCCGATTTCTGCGCCCTGGAAGATATAGGGCGTCCCACGGAGGGTAAAAATGAGCGTCGCCAGGAGTTTGGCTGACTCCTCGCGGTACTCGCCGTCATTGCCAAACCGCGAGACGAGCCGCGGCTGGTCATGATTGCTCAGATAGATGCTGTTCCAGCCGTCTTCGGCCAGTCCGTACTGCCATCGGTTGAACGAATCCCGTAGATCGTTGAGCGTCCACTCGTTTGTCTCCCATATCTCGCCACCGTGATCCAAAAGGACGTGGTCGAAATGAAACAGCGTCGAGAGTGGGCCGTCTCGACCAACGTAGTTGATCGCCGTCTCCATATCCATCCGCCCCATCATCTCACCGAGTGCAAACACATCTCGGCCCTCGAGGACTGTCTCGTACATGGTATCGAGAAACTCCTGCATCCGTGGGCCGTCGAACGTCTCCCACATATTGGTGTTGTTCAGCGGTGGGTCGTGTTTCGTAACTGAATCGGGTTTTGAGAGGAGATTAATAACGTCCATGCGGAACCCATCGATCCCCTTATCGAGCCACCACTCCATCATCTCGAAGATCTCATCGCGCACCTCGGGGTGTTCCCAGTTGAGATCCGGCTGTTTCTCATCAAACAGATGGAGATACCATTTGCCGACCTCCTCGTCGTAGGCCCACGCTGGCCCACCGAAAAACGACTCCCACTCGTTTGGTGGAGCTTCGTCTTCTGGGCCGAGATGGCCAGTAAATCCGTCAATATCGGTGCGGCCGTGTTTCCAGATGTAGTAGTCGTGATACTCACTTTCGGGATCTCGAGAGTTGACGAACCACTCGTGTTCGTCGGAGGTGTGGTTGACAACGAGATCCATGATGAGTTTGATTCCGCGGTCGTGAAGCCCATCGAGCAGCCGCTCCCAGTCGTCGATCGTCCCGAACTCATCCATAATCGAGCGGTAGTCGGCGATATCGTAGCCATTGTCCGCATTGGGTGATTCATATACTGGGTTGAGCCAGATAATGTCGACGCCCAACTCCTCGAGGTAATCCAGTTTCTCGATAATACCTGGAATGTCACCAACGCCGTCGTCGTCGGTGTCGTTGAAACTGCGCGGATAAATCTGGTAAATCACCGACTCTTTCCACCACGCGCGGTCGAGAAGCTGTTCGTCAGCCTGCGTCGTTGTCATACCTGAATCTGTCGGGGCAGTGGCTTAATACGTCGGGATTAACAGGTAGTTTGCAACGTGTGTTCAAAACTGCCGAACATACAGCTATTTTAGTAATCGAAATATACTGACTGGTATGGCAGACCACGCCCACGAAAGCGACCCCGACGCACGAGTGACTTCACCAATGCAAGCGTTTACGACGAAACAGGCGATGACAGGCGGGCTTGTGCTGCTTTTTGGCCTGCTTGTCGTGTTCGGAGTTCCGCTGGTCGCACTCTAATAGCCTGAATCGATCGTCTCTGAGAGCGTACAAAACGAGCCGTTTCCGGTCACCGAACAGAACTGGTCAGCCTTGGCACCTTCGCGTGGGTACCACGCGAGTGGATGATCAGCAACCAACTCAACCGAGACGCGCTCGCCGAGGTCGAAATCCTCGACATGGTTGTGCATGCAGTGGACTGTATCGCCGTTGTCGAGATCAACCCGGTAGATAAACGACGGACCGACGTACTGCCGTGAGGCGACCTCGCCGTCGGTCTGTTCGCCGGCCGCCCGGCCTGCTCGGAGGTCATCAGGTCTGACAAGCACATCGACTGCGATTCCTTCGTACTGGTCGGTGTAGCCATCGAGCGTCATCGCATCAAACGTGCCCAACCCTGTTTTCAGGACGCCGTCGTGGACATAGCCGGTTAAGAAGCTCGCCCGTCCCAAAAACGACGCGACAAACCGGGATTTCGGCGATTCGAAGATCCGTTCGGGTTTGTCGAGTTGCTCGAGTCGGCCGTCGTTCATCACCGCGACGCGATCAGAAATCGAGAGTGCCTCTTCTTGATCGTGGGTGACCGAAATTGCGGTGACGCCTGCCTTTTTGAGAATCGCCCGAACCTCCTCGCGCATCTCGACTCTGAGCCGCACATCGAGGTTCGAAAACGGCTCATCAAGCAACAACACCGCGGGCTCGGGCGCAAGCGACCGCGCGAGCGCGACGCGCTGTTTTTGGCCCCCAGAGAGTTGTTCGGGGGATTTCTCGCCGTGATCCGGCATATCCACCAACTCGAGTAGTTCGTCTACACGCTCGGCGGTTGCCTCGTCGTCGAGTTCCGAGAGGCCAAAGGCGATGTTTTCACGCACCGTGAGATGTGGAAACAGCGCGAAATCCTGAAAGACAATGCCAACGTCTCGGGATTCAGGGGCTGTCGCGCCGGCTTGGGTGGCGACCTGCTTGTCGTCGATTGTGATCGTTCCGGCCGTCGGTGTCTCGAGGCCGGCGATCATCCGCAGGGTCGTTGTTTTTCCGCAGCCCGACGGCCCCAAAAGCGTCAACAACTCGCCGCGTTCGACCTGCAGTGAGACGGTCTCGACGGCGGTTTCGTCGCCAAACGCCTTCGAGACGCCCGAAAGCTCAACAATGGCATCATCGGCGGTTCGCTCTCGGTCGGCGGTTCGCTCAAGCGGTAGCTGGCCCGACTGTGCGGTGGCCGTCCGGCTGGGTGTGTTAGGCTGAGACATAATTCGTTGCAGAACAGCAGGGACACGGAGTCGAGACAGCAGCATCGATGTGGGCTGGCCAACACGACGGTGAGCTGTCTGCGACCATTCGTTGCCACGTAAATACTTTAGGAATGCCTAAAAGCCTATCGCTTGCCTGATAGCTGGCCTAACCAACAGGCCTTTGGGTGGCTAACGTCTCTGTTGGGCCGAAGCAACAGCGTGTCGACGTAGGATACCGACACGCTCGCGCTTCAATCTAATACGTTGAGAGGATTCTCTGTCCGGGTAACAACCTCCAAAACGTGTTGTGCTGGGAGTTCCCACGAGGCGTCGGGGGACAAATTCAGTGGGGTTGGTTGTGTCTAAAATTTGCAATACACATTGGCGGCAGTGTTGGTGAAAAATTGTATATTGGCTTTTCGCGGGTTATTATGGTTCTAAACGTTGGATAGACTATTACAGATTTTCTCTGTATTGGGTGAAAAGCACAATACTTATTGCAGACAGGGTTGAACACTGTAGTATGGCAGTACAAAACCAGATGCTGAATAAGTTCGATTACGACTGGGCCTACTCATCGCGAGTCTCGATCCTCTTTGGGATTTTCGCGGTGGTTGCGGCTGTCGGCTGGATGGTCAGTATGATGTTAACGGCGATCCACCTGTTTGCTCTTCCAGCGATTCCGGCCGGCTCGGATGCGCTTACCCAGGGCAGTATCGCGGTCATCACGAGTCCGTGGGCCTACGTTCTCGGCATCCCGTTGGCAACGTTCGGGGCCATCTATTACCTCGCGACGCTTGGGATGACGCTGTGGTGGTTCGATACGCGCCACCCGCTTATCATCAAGATCCTGACGCCGATGACCGCCTCTGGTGTGGTGTTTTCGGCGTTCTTCGTTTACCTGCAGTTGGGCGTGATCGGCGAGATCTGTCCGTTCTGTATGGTCTCGGCCTCGGCGACGGTCATCCTGTTTGGCCTCGAGTTGGGCATTCTCCGACTCAGCGATACGCCATCGCTTTCGGAGATGTTCGCTGATTTCGGCGGCCTGCTCGCCGGAACGAACTACGCGGTCGTGAGCGTTCCACTGCTCGTCGGCGCACTCACCGTCCTCGGGATGTTCGCTATCCCCATGCTACCGATGCCCGAGGTCATCCCGTTCATCGAGTAAAAACGCGGGTTTCCGGACGCCGTTTTTGTTTGCGACCGAGCTTCCAACTACCAATAGAATCCGCTTTTTATCCTTACTCAAGTGTTGAGACAATCACGTCTCGAAGTGCTGTGATCGCTTCGGCGTCGTACTCGAGTACTTCGCTTTCGACCGAAAGTGTGAGCACACCGCTGTCGTCGGCCGAGCCGAGCGATGTGACGGGCGCGACACCAGCAAACGCCTCACGAACCGCTTCGGTGTCGGTTGTCTCGATGACGACTCGGCCGGGCGTCTCATCGAAGAGTTCGACACTCCCTTCGACCGACACATCAGCTCCTGTCTCTTCGGTGATTAGTTCCGCGAGTGTGACAGCCAGCCCGCCATGGCTCACGTCGTGGGTGGCCAGCGTCGATTCATAGTTGGCAACGGCTGCAATCGTCTCGAGGAGTTCGCGTGGATTCTCTGGCAGCCCGGGGAACCGGTCGCTGCCACCCTGTTGTGCCAGCAGCTCCGAACCGCCGAGTGCGTCGCCGGCCGCGCCAACAACCAGCAGGTCACCCTCGCCGGAGAGTGCTGCGGGCGGTGCGTCGTAGCCTGCTTTCGTCCCGACCATCGCCAGTGTCGGTGTCGGTGGAATCGGCCCGGTTGCCGAGTCGTTATACAGCGAGACGTTGCCGCCGACCACTGGGGTTGAGAGCGCCGCACACATGTCGGCCAGTCCGTCTACAATGGCTTTGAACCCGCCGTAGACGTCGGGTTTCTCGGGGTTGCCGCCGTTGAGACAATCGACTGCAGTCAATGGGAGTGCACCTTTGGTGGCAATGTTGGTTGCGTTTTCCAGCGCTACCGCCTGTGCGCCCTCGTATGGGGCCGCTGTTGTCCAGTTGGGAATGGCACCTGACGAAAACGCCAGGCCGGTTCCCGCGCCGGTCGTATCGTTCGCATCACCGCTGGTTTCGCGGATCGCCATGATTGCGGCGTCATCACCTGGCTTGAGCGCGGTTCGGACGCCGACCTCGTGGTCGTACTGTCGGTACACCCAGCGCTTCGAGGCCGTGTTCGGACTCGAGACAACTGCTTCGAACGCCTCGTCGAGATCAAAAGCCGGAAGCTCGCGGGGCGGTTGCTCGGGTTCGATGGCGTCCAGGTCGTTCATTGGTGCACCCTCTGCAAGGAACTCGGGGTCAACGTCGACGACCGTCTCGCCGTCGAACGTACAGACGTAGTTGTCTTCGCGGACTTCCCCGATCACCGAACAGCCGAGATCGAACCGCTCGGCGATTTCAGCGACGCGCTTGGTGTCTTCGGGGGCGACCTCGTAACACATCCGCTCTTGGGACTCTGCAAGAAGGATTTCGAGGGCGTTCATGTTCGGCTCGCGTTGGTGGACCTTGTTGAGGTCGATTGCTGCGCCAAAGCCGCCTTTGGCGACGAGTTCTGAGGAGGCCCCGCCGAGACCGGCCGCCCCCAGATCACGGGCCGATTTGATCAACTGTTCGTCGACCAGCTGTTCGTTGGCTTCGATTAGTCGCTTTTCGGCGTACGGGTCGCCGACCTGGACGGCGGGTCGGTCTTCGGTTTCGGCGTCCTCGGCCAGATCCTCGCTGGCGAACGACGCCCCACCCAGCCCGTCGCGGCCGGTCGCGTTGCCGACCAACACCAGTTTGTTGCCTGCGCTCTGGGCTTCGGCGGTGACCAGGCGTTCGTCGTTAGTTAGGCCGACACAGGCGACGTTGACGAGTGGATTGCCGATGTAATTCTCGTGGAACTCGACGCTTCCCGTGACGGTGGGCACACCAATCGAGTTGCCGTAGTTCGAGATTCCCTCGACGACACCCTCAAACAGATACTGGGAGTGTTCGCGGTCGAACGAGCCGAAATAGAGGCTGTCGGCCAGCGCGATTGGGTACGCACCCATCGACATCGTATCCCGGACGATGCCGCCGACGCCGGTTGCCGCCCCATCGAAGGGATCAACGTAGCTCGGGTGATTGTGGCTCTCGATACCCAGTGTGATGTAGGTATCAGAGTAGTCATCAGGCGTACGCTCATCGACCGGTTTGTTTGCGGCCTCGGGTGTCGGGACGGCAACGACCGCCGCATCATCACCGGGGCCGATAACGACCTGGCTACCCTCGCTGTCAAAGGCACTGAGAAGTGGTCGGGATGATCGGTACGCACAGTGCTCGCTCCAGAGGTTTTCGAAGAGCGTCGACTCCGCCGGGGTGGGCTGGCGACCCAACTCCCCTGCAATAAGCTGGTGGTCGGACTCCGGGAGACTCATTCAGTCTCACGTTCAAAATCACCGGCTTAATCTCTTTCCATGTGGCCGACAACGCCGGCTGGATGGACTGGCGTTTTTCGAGACTGTCATTTGGGGGTAGCTTTTGGATCGGACGTACTGTTGGAGCCCATCCGCCGGTCTATCCCACACCGCGGCCACGGCCACGACGTCGGGAGGGCGAACGTTAACACGAGTGGCGTTCTACGAACACGTATGTCCACTGTCACACTTATTGGCGACCGGCTTGCCGAAACCGACCGGGAGTTCGTCTACCGAGGCGAAGCTCCGGGCTGTGAGGGCTGTCCGTATCGGAGTCAGTGTTTGAATCTCACAGCTGGCAAACGCTACCGTATCACCGAAATCCGCGAAAACGCCCAGTTGCTCGAGTGTGCACTCCACGACAGGGGCGTTCGAGCCGTCGAAGTCGAACCCGCACCAGTACGGGCCAACGTCTCTTCACGTGGTGCCTACGCTGGTAGTAAAGCCAGCCTCGAAGGGCCGTGTCCACACACCGATTGCCCGAGCCACGAGTTCTGTGTGCCCGACGGTGCAGACTTCGAAACCGAGTATCGGATTGCCTCCGTCGAGGGAGACCCGCCGCACGACCACTGTCTGTTGGATCGGTCGTTGACGCTCGTCGAACTCAGCGACGAATAGTTAGCTCACATAGCCGACCCGTTCGGCGACGTAGCCGAAGATATCCTCATAGCCGTTTGGCGAGAACAACACCGGGTAGAAATCAGTCTCTGCGTACAACGTCTCGCCGTCGACGGCTGCAAACGCCGTGCCTTCGGAGACTGGCTCGAAGTTCGTCACAAACACCTCATAGCTGTTGCCGTCTGGTTTTGGAATCGGTTGTTGGAGCCGAAAGACGTGAACCTCCTCTGGATCAGGCGTATCGAACCGGCTGTCTGCGTCTGGAACTGCCAGCGCACCTGTCGCAGCCAAAAACGCCCGTATCAGATCATAGCCGTTTTTGGCAGCCTCATCAGTGCCCTGGAGGCCGCATTCGACTTCGATTGTATGTGGGTACTCGATGAGGCGGCCCGCAGTGTGGGCATCCGTCTCAATGAGTACGTCGACCGGCAATCGCGGATAAATCGCACGAGCGACTTCGTCAACCGACCGAATCACACCCATCGGTTTCGAGGTCGACTGCGTCGAATGGAGAGCAAGGGTTGTACAGCCCTGAATCTCTCGAGCGATGTCGTGTGCAAGCCGGCGTTCGTGAGCCTCAGCCTCAGCATCTCCCGGAAACACGCGGTTGAGATCAGCATCCAGATACCGCTGGCCAGCCTTGAGTGCCTCCTCGTTGGCTATGATGAATTTGACTGGCCGCTCGACGGCCGGCTCTTCGGCAAGCAGTTGCTCGATCGCCAGCGGGCCACACGGTTCGTCGCCGTGAATGCCGCCAACAACGGCGAGTTCGGGTGTTCCCTCGCCGAGTTCGTAGATCCTCATTGAAAACGGACAGGCCGTCGGGACATTTGAGCCCCGCGGTCTGTCTTGCCGTCCGACTGATGCTAGTGGCTCTCGAGGTACGCTCTGTCTGCCGGGGTGGCTACCGGTGTCTCGTCGTCGACTGTGAGTTGCCACCCCTCGAGGGTCGTTGGGTCTGTGATCGCTGTCTGAAGTGTCGTTCTGATCGTTCTGAGATCGACGCCGTAGAAATCCGCCGGCACGCCAGCTAAGTATTGAAGGGCAGTCGAAAAGAGACTCCGCATGCCGCCGTCGTCCTCGAAATCAACGTGTTTGTAGACGCCGGCGGCGACCTGAACCATCCCGTGGAGAAAGGCACTTTCGACGGTGCCGCTGCCGTAGTTGTACCACTCGTGTTCGAAACAGTCGTGCGAAGCATGATACTCACCGGCGTTGAAAAACCGGACACCATACAGTACTGCCAGTCGGAGTGTTCCATGTTCCCACACCCCGATATGAGGGTTCCAACCCGTTGGCTCGCCGGCGAGCGGTGGGGCGACCGACGGGTCGTGTGTGTGGTCGTCCATTCGGCCGGATAGTTGCTCTCTGGTCGCCTAACTCCATCGGTGGACGCGCCGGGTTTATTCGGCTTGCGTCGCAACGATACGTATGCATCGACGACAGTATCTTTCGGCTGCCGGGGTGAGTATTGTCGGGCTTGCTGGCTGTTCGGGTTCTGATTCGGAGCCGCCTGTCGAGGCCACCGATGACGTTTCTGTCGGGACGGTGATCGACGGACTGAGCCACCCGTGGGCACTTGCGGTCTTGCCTGATGATTTCCGGTTTGTCGTCACTGAACGCGATATGGGTCGACTCTCGCTTATCGACCGTGAAGACGGCAGCCGTACGCAGCTTTCGGGCGTTCCGGATGTGGATTCAGCCGGCCAAGGCGGGCTGTTGGATGTGGCACCCCACCCAGAGTTTTCAACCGAGCCGTGGCTGTATCTCACCTACTCGGCCGCCAATGACGACGGCGAGACGACGACACAGTTGTCTCGAGGCCGCTTGAACCGCGAAGACAACGCGATTGTTGACCTCGAAGTCTTACATCGGGCCGAACCGTTTGTCGATCGGTCGAACCACTACGGTTCGCGGGTCACTTTCGGCCCTGACCGAATGCTGTATATGACTGTTGGCGACCGGCAATTCAAGGATTTCGGCCCCGACCATGTCTCGCAGGATCTGACGAACGACCTTGGGACTGTCCTTCGGTTCGAACCAGATGGGTCGATACCCGAAGACAATCCATTCGTCGACGACTCGGAGGCCCGCGATGGGATCTACAGCTACGGCCTTCGGAATACCCAAGGATTGACTGTGCATCCCGAAACAGGCGACCTGTGGGCCAGCGATCACGGCGAACGTGACGGTGACGAACTCGTGATTATAGAAGAAGGCGGCAATCACGGCTGGCCTATTGCCCACTACGGCTGTCGATACGGCACGAACACGGGGGTCGGCGACCGGCCTGACGAGCGCGATGATGTCGTTGATCCAGTGTATTACTGGGAGTGTGGTTCTGGTGGTTTTCCGCCAGCCGGCATGACGTTTTATCAGGGCAGCCACACCGCGTGGCAGGGCGATCTGTTCGTCGGAAATCTTGCAGGAGCGTATCTGGGGCGGTTTCGCGTTGAGGGTCGGCAACTCGAGGAGATCGAACCGTTGTTGGCCGACGAAGACTGGCGTATCCGTGATGTGGTTTCGCCGCCCGACAGTGACGCACTGTTTGTTGCGGTTGATGCTGATGCCGCACCGATATTGCGACTTGAGGCACCCTAGGACTCCTCTGCGAGTACCAGACCCGCCCGAACGTTGACCTTTCGGAAGTCAACCAGGTGCAGAATGTTCGAGCGGTCTGGAACGGTGAGGAATGGGAGCTGCACTTTGTCTGCAAAGTCGAACTCGAAACGAACGACTCGGCGGACGACGGCGTGGCAGGGATCTATCTCGGCATCAAGAACCTCGCCACGGTCGTGTTCCCCGACGAATACGTTCTCTACCCCAGGAACTCGCTCAAGTAGGACGAGCACTACTCCACCCGAAAAGAGTACGACACCGAAGGGAAAAACGGTCCCTCGGAAGATGCTGTATTCCAACCCAGACAGATCGGTCGCTGTGACAGTCACAGCGCACCGTTCGGGAGTTCACGTTATGAGTCACAATGATGTTTGGATACAGACTCAAGAAGTCGCATTCGNCCGTTACATCCACTGGCGTTTAGGGTTCGTGCCCAGATGCTGAACCTTTTGAACTGAGTTGGCCTGAATCAGGGCTATCAGCTCTGAGTTCACAGCCAATAATCGCAAGACGGCAGTAGAATGGAATGCTCGATCAGGGATTTGAACCCTGGTCCTCGGCTCGAAAGGCCAAGATGAT
>SL_4KL_010_BRINEDRAFT_10000060_pt1 | contig 41280 bp, 32 predicted proteins | sample SodLak_010_BRINE_2_FD_10664 | JGI IMG/M metagenome (IMG submission 10664) | reverse complement strand
GGCGCGGATCTCGAATCGGTCTGCGAAGCGCGCAATGAACCGATCCACGCGGTCGGCGTCGAGATCCGAAACCACGACCGTCTCGATTGGGCGGACGGTCGCAACGGCTTCGAGTTGCGCGTATGACTGCACGCCCGCGCCGACGATACCGAGTGAGGTGGCCTCCTCGATGGCGAGGTAGTCGGTAGCGACGGCGGCGGCCGCACCGGTGCGCCGCGTCGTCAGCGCGGTTCCGTCCATAATCGCCAACGGAAACGCCGTCTCGGGATCCGAGTAAATCATCGTGCCCATGACCGTCGGCAGGTCGTGGGTTGCCGGATTTTCCGGATGGGAGTTGACCCACTTGATTCCCGCGGCGTCCCACGACTCAGCGCCGTCGGCGTCGTCGGCGTCAGCCGAGAGATACGCCGGCATCGCCCGGAAATCGCCGTCGTACTGTGGCAGATCGATGTAGGATTTCGGCGGCATCTGGGCCGTGCCGCGTTCGTACGCCCCGAACGCAGCGTCGAGCGCGTCGATGAGCGCCGCCATTGGCGCGTTCGCCCGGACGTCGTCGCTGTCGAGCAACAGGGTTTCCATGGAGAGCGATTCGTCCCGAGGGTAGTAACGAGTTGGGTCGACGAACAGCAGTCAGCCGAAAAAACAGCAAAATAAACAGGGAATCTAACCGTTCTGTTCGGTGGCTTATGAGAAAGTCAGTGGCCCGACCTTCACATTGCGCCGCCCATTCCACCCATACCGCCCATGCCGCCCATGCCGCCGGGCGCGCCGCCGTCGTCGTCCTCTTTGTCGGTCGAGAGGTCGCCGGCAGCGATGATGTCGTCGATTTTGAGCACGAGGTTTGCGGCCTCCGCAGCCGATGAGATTGCCTGCTCTTTGGCGTGCGCTGGTTCGACGATGCCCGCGTCGAAGGTGTTCTCGACGTTGCCGGTGAAGGCGTTCAGGCCGGCGTGGGTGTCGCCGCCCTCGTGGGCCGCACGGAGGTCGACAAGCAGGTCGATGCTGTCGAGTCCGGCGTTCTCGGCGAGCACGCGGGGGACGAGTTCGAGCGAGTCCGCAAAGGCCTCGACGGCCAGCTGTTCGCGACCCGAAACGCTGTCGGCGTAGGTGCGGAGACGGCGGGCGAGTTCGACTTCGGGTGCACCGCCGCCGGCGAGCACGCGGCCGTCCGAGACGGTCGCCGAAACCACGTCGATCGCGTCGTTGATGCCGCGTTCGAGTTCGTCGACAACGTGGTCGGTCGAGCCGCGAAGCAGGAGCGTCACGCCGTGGATCTCGTCGCCGGTGCCCTCGACGTAGAACAGTTCGTCCTCCTCGTCGCGGCGGATCGACGCCGAACCGAGGTCGGCGGCGGTCAGCGAGTCGAGATCCGAGACGACGGCGCCGCCGGCGACGTTCTTGAGGAACTTGATGTCGGATTTCTTCGTGCGGCGGACGGCGAGAATGCCTTCTTTGGCGAGGTAGTGCTGGGCGAGGTCGTCGATGCCTTTCTGACAGAAGACGACGTCGGCACCGGAGTCAACGATCTGTTGAACCTTCGCTTTGAGTTGGGATTCCTCCTGATCGAGGAACTTCTGGAGCTGTTCGGGCGATTCGATTGAGACCTGCGTGTCGACGTCGGCCTCTTCGACCTCGATCGGCTCGTTGAGCAGCAGCGTCTTTGCGTTCGCGAAGTCCGTCGGCATGTCGTCGTGGACCGGATCCTTGTTGATGACCGCACCAACGAGAAGATCGCTTTCGCCGGCCGAGCGGCCGGTTTGCGTCTCGATTTTGATGTTCTGGAGGTCGACAATGTGGTCGCCCTCGTCGGATTCGACGGTGACCTGCTGGACCGCGCGAACAACGAGGTCGGCGAGGACGTTCTTTTCGAGTTCCGCGCCCTTGCCGGTCATCGAGGTTTCGGCGACCTTGCGGAGCAGTTCCTCATCGTCGGGGTCGACCTGCTTGGCGATGTTGTCGACCTCTTCGCGCGCTTTCTCGCTGGCGAGGTGGAAGCCCTTGATGATGGCCGTCGGGTGAATATCCTGTTCGAGGAGATCCTCGGCGTTTTTCAGGAGTTCGCCCGCGATGGCGACCGCGGTCGTCGTGCCGTCGCCCGCTTCGTCCTCTTGGGTTTCGGCGACCTCGACGATCATTTCGGCGGTCGGGTTGTCGATATCCATCTCGGTGAGGATGGTTACCCCATCGTTGGTGATGGTGACGCTGCCCGTCGAGGAGACGAGCATCTTGTCCATCCCCTTCGGTCCGAGTGTCGACCGAACGGAGTCGGCGACCGCACGGGCCGCAGAGATGTTGTACTGCTGGGCGTCCTTGTCGCGGACGCGCTGGGAATCCTCTCCGAGAATAATCATCGGCTGGCCTTGCTGCATGCGCTGACTCATAGTACGCCGTATGATTGTTTGTGATTCTATATAAATCCTGTGTTATTGGGCGAATTGTGCTGCGATCGACTGCTGGAACCGGCCGAGCAAAACACCCAGAAGGCGAAGTGATTCGGAGAAAATATGAGATATGGTATCATACATCTTTATTCGTCGAAAACGTGGAAAATTCGTGTGTTTATATACCTAGTTGCGGGCTAGCGAGCCAGGGAACGTCAGTCGGTACTGACCGGGAACAAGAGAAACACCGAGCGAAAGCGTGTCAACATCGGCCAACGGGTGGGTCGAAAACAACCGACTCAGGAATCGAGGTCGCGTGGATCGGTGAGAAACTCGCCCTCAACGCGGTCGGGTTCGGGTGGCTCGGTTGCATCCATTGTCTGCAGCTCACGACGGGTGAGTTTCGCTTCGAGTTGGGCGGTTTTGTTGCGGCCTTTGCGTTCACGGCCGGTTTTGGTATCTGCCATGGTAGTTATGGTAACAATGCACATGGTAATGAAGCTTTGTGTTAGAGAGATTGTACACCAGCGGCGATTTGCCGGCAGTACGTCACAACTGAGAAAAAGGATCCACAGCGAGCGGTTTACTGCTGTTCGTCAGCCGTGGTCTCGGGGGCCCGATACAGCCGTCCGACCAGCTGCGAGATGCGTGAGGTGAGTCGCTCGAGGGTTTCTGGCGTCGTCGATGCGGGAAGGTAGAGTTTCGTGTCTGTTCGCGTGTCGCGCGTGGGCGTTGGTTCACTCATTTCACTAGGCGAAACGAGGTGTACCCGTATGGGTTGTTGGGGGGAGAATCAAATGTGTTTATTATCTGGTGAGAGTGGTTCACATGGTTCGGAGAAGACGGATAGATAACGGTGATAGAACCCATCTATCATCATTGTTTGCAAACCCCAGGTTATCTTTTATTCTTGTCATATTTTGGATTATGTGGTAAAAGCCTGTCACACAATGTCTGCTCGATAGCAGCCGATAGATATCCCGATATGACGCGGGTTTGCCCCGGATACAGCGGATGCAAAAACGGGCAACGAGCACAGTGAAAACGACAGAAACCCACTGACGAGCCAGTCAAGAAAGACAGAGTCGAAATCACAGCCCCAATATATTATTAGCCGACACCGTCAATACTGCCCATGTCAATCACCGCAAAGATCTACATCGAACACGAGTTGCTGGCGCTCATTCCAACCGTCCAGCGACTCGGCGACATCAGTATCCGGGTGATTACACAGGGCAACACGAACCCGGGATCGACGGAATTTCCCTTTTTTATCGAGTATGCCGATCGCGACGAACTGGAGGTAGCACTCGGTGCGGATCCGACGATCGAATCGTACAAATGCGTCGACTGGACGGGCACTGGCGGCATTTATTACATTGAGCACTCCGAGCAGACGGAGCTAATCAGCACGGTCGCGACCGAGGTAAACGGCTTTCTCATCCACACCGAAACCCGCGACGGCGGCTGGCTCGTACGGCTCTTGCTGCCGAACCGTGAGGCACTGAGCGAGATCTGGGAGTACGCCAGGGGCAACGACATCTCGATGGAGATTCTCGAAATCTACGGCAACAGCAACACCAACGACGAAACCTCCTACGGGCTGACCGAAGAGCAACGCATCGCGCTCAAAACCGTCTACGAACACGGCTATTTCAACGAGCCACGCGACATCTCGCTCGACGAAGCCGCCGACAAAATCGGGCTCTCGTCGACCGCGATGAGCGGCCGGCTTCGACGCGGCATGCGGAACCTCATTTCGAGTACAATCGCCGACGCCGACCGGTAAGACGGCCGTACACCGGAGGAAAGTGCGTTCACTGGTGGAGCCAACTCACGAGGATTTGTTGGCGATCATGCACAGTGCGATAGCGAGCCTGTTTAAACACCTGCAGTTATGAGCGTGATAGTTTATAATGAATTCTTGTGAGTGACTAAAGGCATGAGCGGAAACCAGGAGCATCCAAATTACCCGAGTGTCGACCAATCCGACCGAACCGTACCGATCAACCTGCGCCAGACGGGCGATCCCGGCATCGAAATGCTGGTTTCCACCCGCGTTCGCAAGTCCCCGTTTTTCCACAAATCGTTCCAAGAAAACGGCGCATGGCGCTGTACCGTCTACAACCGCCAGTATCACCCACGCGGACTCGTCGAACCCGAAGACGGTGGGGCGATGGCCGAGTATGACGCGCTCACCAACGCGGTCACGCTGTGGGACGTTGCCGTCGAGCGCCAGATTCGCGTCAAAGGCCCCGACGCCGAGGCGCTCACCAACTACGTCGTCACCCGCGATGTGACGAGTATGGACGCGATGGACGGCAAGTATGTGATTCTCTGCAACGAAGAGGGCGGCGTTCTCAACGATCCCGTGCTGCTGCGTCCCGAAGAGGACGAGTTCTGGTTCTCCATCTCGGATTCGACGCTGATGCAATGGCTCCAAGGTGTCAACGTCGGCAAGAACTTCGACGTCGAGATTGACGAAATCGACGTTGCGCCGATGCAGATTCAGGGCCCGCTCGCCGAGGACGTTATGGTCGATGTCGTTGGCGACGCGGTCAGCGACATCCCGTACTACGGCCTGATGGATGCCGAAATCGACGGCTGTGACGTGCTCATCAGCCAGACGGGCTTTTCGGGCGAGAAAGGCTACGAGGTGTACGTCAAAGACGCTCACGAGAACGCCGAGCGCGTCTGGGATCCGGTCCACGAGAGCGTCGTCGATCACGGCGGGATGCAGATTGCACCGGGACACCACCGTCGAATCGCCGCCGGCATCATGTCGTGGGGCCAAGACCTCGACCACGAGACCTCACCGTTCCAGGTCAACCTCGGCTACCACGTTCAAGATGACAAGGAAGCTGACTACATCGGCAAGGACGTCCTCGAAACACAGAAGGAACAGATCGAAAACGGCGAGTATCCGTTCACCCACAAACTCGTCGGCCTGAAGATGGCCGGCGAACCGATCCGCGACTACGCACCCGACTTCTGGCTCATCTCCGATCCGGAAACGGGCGAAGAGTGTGGGTACCTTACTTCGCCGTGGTGGAACCCGGATCTGGAAACCAACATCGGCATGGGATTCGTCCCCGCCGAGAAACTGCAGGAAGCCACCGACACACCGCTTAACGACGAGATCTACGAGAACGATCTCGACCTCGAGTTCCGCGTTCATCTGCCCGACGAGTACGCCGAAGAGCCCGGCGAGCCGGTGTTCGCGACGGTCGCAAAGGTGCCGTTCAAAGAGTCTGTCAACCCAAGCGCCCGCGAACAGGCGAAACTCAACGCGCGGACGCAAGCCGAGAGCGACGACTAGTCGACGCGGTCACCACTCCGGGCGAGGTGACTTCTTTTTTCATGGACGAGCGGAGAACCTGAGTGACCGCTCACGTAATCGTCTGTACGCACAGCGGTGCGAACGCAGACGGTGTTCGCAAAAAAGGCACCCAACGGGTGTCGACTGTTCAGTCGAGCCGACCGTGTCGCCAGGACTCGGTGTCGGGCGTCTGGTTGAACGTGTAGATGTGAACGCCGCGGATGTTGTACTCGGGGTCGTCGACGTAGGGGGCCAGTCCGTCGATGAGGTCGTCGGGTTCGTACTTGCCCCGCGAGGAGATGGCCTGGCGGACGAAGTCGACGATGCCCGTTGTTTTCTGGAGGAATCTGATCGAGTCGCCGACGCCGACCTTCTGGGAGATTTTGATCAGCTTCGCGTAGTTCATCACGCCCGGAATGCCGATTTCGACGGGGAGGTCGACGCCACGTTCGCGAACCGTTTCGATCCACCGCAGAACGGTGTCGGGATCATAGCACAGTTGGGTGACGATGTAGGTCGCGTACGGCGCTTTCTTGTCCATGGCGTCGGCCAACGTCTCCTCGTCGATGAACGCGTGGCCCTCGGGGTAGCCCGTAATGCCGACTTCGTCGAATGCGTACTCGGTGTCGTCGAGCGCCGAAAGCAGATCGAAGGCGGACTCGAACTCGCCGGCGGGTTCCTCGCGGTCGCCGCCGGGAACGAAGATGTCGGTGATGCCGGCCGCGGTGAGTCGCTCGGCGATCGATTCGAGATGTGCGCGACCTTCGACGTAGCGGGCGGCGATGTGCGGAACGACATCGTAGCCCTGTTCGGCGGCCTGTTCGGACCGATCGACGGTGCGTTCGATGCCGAGCTGTGGCGAGGTCGTGATGGCGATCGTCGCGCCGTCTGGCAGGTGTTCGATTTCGTCGTCGAAGCTGTCGAACGGCATGAGTTCGAAGCGAGCGGTCGTCAACAGCGTCTGAACGCCGGTCGACGTCGCCGCGGGCGATTGCACCGACATGGGTTGTTAAAAACAGGACGTGTGCGTACTTTTCTTTATCGGTGAGCCACGGAACCCATTTAAGTACAGGTCGTCGCTGCGGGCTGTTGACGGCCGAATAAACTGAGCAAACCGAACAAAGCAACCGTCAACCGATTACGCCCCGCTGGGCACACACTGGCTCAGTCGGTCGAACACCTGGTCGTACGAGACCGGCTGGTCGCAGTGAGCCAGTCGCCGGCTGACGAGATCGATGAGATTGAGTTGCTCGAGCAGATCGCGGGTCTGCTCGCGCTCGAGACCGAGTTCGCGCTGGACCTCGTGAACCGTTGCCGCGCTGACGACCGCGTCGACAATGTCATCGAGCCCGAGCTCCGCGGGCAGCCCGAGGCCATCGGTCGCAAGTGAGGTGTTTTCGAGCCGCTCGTGTGGATCCATCGGCGACCCGTCAACCGTGTTGGGTTCGCCCGCCGCCGGAACACCGGTAGCCGGTTCGGGTTCCTGCTCCACCGCAGATGAGTCGGTGTCGGCGGCGATGTCAGCGGCGGTGGCGGCCTCTTCGCCGGCGGCGGCAGTATCTCCGCTCATGGGATCGTCGTCGACAGCACCGTCGGCCGCATCATCGCCCTCGGACTCGTTTCTGGCCGTATTGTACGACGCCGGCTGGTGAATGTCGGCCTCGATCATGTATCGCCGAACGGTCTCCGAGGAGACATCCATCACGATGTGGCGACTCATCTCGCGGAAGTTGTCGCACTCGTCGTACAACGTTTGCAGATATGTGGTGTCCTCGTAGGGAGGAACCGATTCGTCGCGAACCGCCTCGAACCGTGGGGTCGACGCGGCTGTGGCGTCGGCCGCATCGGAGTCAGTCGGTGAGATCAAATCTTGCGACGGATCAACCGTCGAGGATTCCGGGCGATTCACTGGGTTCGACACGGTCGTCGTCGACAAGTCGGACGACCCATCGCTCGCCTGCGAGTCAGCCGACGGCGACTCGGCTTCCGGTTCGATCAGCAGGGTGAGCGTCACCACCGGTTCATCGCCGCCAACGGTTGCCTCGGTCACCGAAACATCGCTCTCGCGTGGTGAAGGGGGATGCGGCAGCGACGCGAGCGGCACCGAGAGTCGAATCTCGTCGTCGACAACCGTTACGTCGGTTGGCCGCGTTGGGGCCGAGCGCAACGAGTCAAGCGGAACCGCGACGGTCAGCGTCGCTCGGAGCACGTCGTCGACGGTGGTCGTCTCGACGGTGCGAACCGAGTAGCCGTGTGACTCGTAGTGAGCGACCACTTCGCCGAGCGTTTCGAAGGCGACGCGCAGTTGCATAACGCTACGTATACATGATAGATTATGGATTATAACGCTCGCTACGGAATACCGAACCCATATAAATACGAACCGACTCCGGCAGCCCTCACAGCGGGACGCCAACAGCGGCAACCCGTTCGCCCGCAACGACAACCGACTCGCGTGCGAGCGAGTAAATGATTCCCTCGCCGTCGACCCGAACCGTTTCTAGCGTTTCGAACGTCGACGGCGAGTACATTACGCCGAGTGGCTCACCGGCCTCGACGCGGTCGCCGACGGCAACGGAGGAGTCGAGTTCGAACAGGCCCGACTCGGTTGCACTCACTGTGTGGCCGTCGCGGTCGAGCACGATCTGCTCGGGTGGCTGGATGGCTGGTTCGTCGATAACCGACTGGGCCGCCAGCACGTTTCGAACACCCCGCAGTCCGGTTTCAACCGCGCTGTGGACGACCTGTCGGCTGTTTTCGAGTTCGACCGTGATCGCCGGCACGTCGGCGTGGGCGGCGGCCGCCCGGAGCGTTCCCTGGTCGAAATCAGCGTTGCTCTCGAGTTCGTCGACGAGGCGGTAGTCGGTGCCGAAGGTTCGCGCGAGTTCGGTTGCGGCCGGCTGACCGCGGAAGTGGCGAACGTGTTCGAGCATATCGGCCGTCCCGGTGTGGAGGTCGACAACGGCATCCGCGCTCGATATCAGCGGCCAGAGCGACGCGGCGAGGCGCTCCTGGAGGCTGCCGTCGTCGCGGCCGGGCCAGACGCGGTTCAGGTTCGGATTGTGGGCGTCGTACGCGGCGGGCGTAATGTATGAGCGGTGGTCGAACGCCAACGGGTTCACGACGGGGACGACGACGACCGTTCCTGCGAGCGAGCGGTCGATGAGTTCCGTGTGAAGTCGACAAAGCGTTGCGGGGCCGTTGAGTTCGATGCCGTGTTGGGTCGCCTGCAGGTAGATGGTCGGGCCGTCGCCGCCGACGTACCGGTGAACCGTCACCGACACCGACTGCCCCGAGGGAAGCCGAACCAGCGGCCGTGCGGTTCGTCGGTACGAAACTGGCGCATACTCCATACCGCAAGGCGGTGGCGACGGAACCAAAACCCTCCGGCGATGCGACGAAACTCTACCTGATACAGCGTTGAAAGGCTGCAATCCACACACATGACCGGCGACAGGTATATTTGCCCGCCATTGTAGTGCTAGCACAAATCATGCAAACGACAGACAGCGTGCCGAAACGGGCCGAAACGGTCATTGTCGGTGCCGGCATCGTCGGCTGTAACATCGCCTACCAGCTGACACAGCTTGGACACGATGACGTCGTCGTCGTCGATCAGGGACCGATGCCAACGACGGGGGGCTCCTCAACGCACGCCCCAGGCATTATGTTCCAGACCGCCGAACCCCGCGAACTCTCGAAGTTCGCCAACTATTCGCGACAGCTCTACGCGGAGTTGGAGGGCGCTGACGGCAAACAGGCGTACAACGAAACCGGCGGCATCGAGGTCGCCCGCAGCGAGGAACGGATGGCGTTCCTTCAGCGGCGGGTCGAACACGCCACCGCGTGGGGAATTCCCGATCCGCAGATTCTCACACCCGAGGAGGTCACCGACCACCTCCCGCTGGTCGACGACAGCCAGATTCTCGGTGGGTACTACTCGCCGACCGACGGCCAGGTGTCGGGCGTCATCGCCTGCGACGCGCTGGCCCGCGAAGCGATGGAACGCGGCGCGGAGTTCGTTCCCCACACCCGAACCGAAGACGTCGAAACCGCCGAGGGCTCGGTACGGGCGGTCGTCACCGAAAACGGGACGATCGAATGCGAGAACGTCGTCGTCGCAACCAACATCTGGGCGCGACAGCTCGGTGAAAAACTCGGCGTGCATCTGCCGGTAACTCCGGTCGAACACCAGTACACGATGACCGAATCGCTCGACGAACTGAGCGACAGCGCAGTCGACGTAACGAGCCATCCGTTGTTCGAAAACTACGAGAACGTCTCCGGGGAGAAGGCCAAACGCCTGCTCGTCGGCCCCGACCGGCCGATTCTCCGCGATCAGGACAATGCGATGTACTTCCGGACACACGGCGATTCGTACGGCATTGGCTCGTACAACCACGAGCCGATCGTTCCCGATCCGATGGAGCTCGGGAAAAACGATCCGGATGGCGAACAGGGCTCCGTCCACGAGTTCACCGACTACCACATGGACAACGCGACCCATCCGGATCGCCCGCACAAGGCCCCCCGACAGGCCTCAAACGAACTCCTGCCGGCGACCGCAGGCGCGGAACTCGAGTTCAAGTACAACGGCATGTTTGCGGAATCGCCAAACGGCCTGCCCGTGATGGGGCCGGTCGAAGAGCTAGAGGGGCTGTGGACTGCGGCGGCCATCTGGGTGACCCACGCCGGCGGTGCGGGCAAGGCGCTCGCCGAGTGGCTGGTCAACGGCGTGCCGCGGCTCGACGACGGGCCGATGGACCTCTCGCACTGCGATGTCAACCGGTTTGACGACCACGAGGGCAGTTGGGACTTCGCTCGCGACATCGGCGGCGAGGAGTACCGCATCGTCTACAACGTGATGCATCCGAAATGGGTGTGGACGGAGTTCCAGCGCGACATCCGCCGGACGCCGATGTATCACAGCCACAAGAAACTCGACGCCGAGTTGTGGGCCGAGGCCGGCTGGGAGGAACCCCAATGGTTCGACTCGAACGAGGATCTTCTCGACCGGTATGGCGACGAGATCCCTGACCGCGACGGCTGGGAGGGAATCTACTGGTCGCCGATTGAGGGCGCTGAAGCGCTGCACGTTCGCGAAAAAGTCGGCCTCCACGACATGACCTCGTTCAACAAAATCGAGGTGATCGGGGCGGATGCCGGCGACTTCCTCCAGCACCTCTGTACGAACGACATCGATCTCGCTGTTGGCGACATCACCTACACGTTCCTCTGCAACGAGGCCGGTGGCGTGCGCGCCGACATCACCGTCACCCGGACGGCCCCGAACCGCTATCTGTTGTTGACGACGGGCCGTGAGGTCGGCAACAACCACGTGGCGTGGGTTCGCGAGCAGTCGCCCGATGGCGTCGTCGTCAACGACGTGACCTCCAGTCTGGCGGCGATGGTCTGTACCGGGCCTGACTCGCGAAAGGTGCTCTCGAAGGTGCTCGATACGGACCTCTCGGACGACGCCTTCCCGTTCTACACGAGTACGGAAACCTTCGCGAAGAACATCCCGGTGCGGGCGATGCGGCTCTCGTACGCTGGCGAACTCGGCTGGGAGCTGTACACACCCTCGGAGTACGGCGAGCGCCTCTGGGAACACATTCTTGAAGCCGGCAAGGAGTTCGACATCCGGCCGTACGGCAACGGTGCGCTCGACTCGCTGCGCATCGAGAAGGGCTTCCGCCTGTGGGGCGAAGACCTCCACACCGAACACACCCCGTACGAGACCGACCTTGGCTGGGCCGTCGACATGGACACCGAGTTCATCGGCAAGAAGGCGCTCGCTGCGAACGCCGACGGCGGCGACCTCGATCACAAGGTCGCCTGTCTCACGCTGGACGACCCTGAGGCGACCATCCTCGACGACCGGCCCGTGCTTGACCCCGAAACGGGCGAGGCGCTGGGTTATGTCCACAGCGCGGAGTACGGTTACACGGTCGGCAGGTGTGTTGCCTACACCTACCTTCCGCCGGCGTACGCCGAACCCGGCACGAACGTCGAAATCCTCTTCGAGGGCGACTACTACGACGCGACCGTTCGCGAGGAACCGCTCGTCTGAGGTGGCTGCGGGTCGGGTTCGCGTCGCTTGTGAATCTACGTGCGTGACGGCGTCGCAGTTGGCTGCACAAACAGTGGGGGATCGCGAGTATTTAATAGCCCTTTCAGTATAACACGTGAGGCTATCGACCGAGTGATACAAGCCGTCTGCAATGGGTTTGTCCGATATCGATCCGGCGATTCTGTTTGGGTTTGTTACGATGGTGGCGTGGGGAATTTGGGTGGTGTTGGGCAACGCTGCATCGGAGTCGATCGACCCGCGAACGGCCGCGGCCATCTCGTATCTCGTCGCCGGCGTGCTCGCACTCGGCTTCGTGCTCACCTCGGATGCGTCGCTCGCCGTCACGCCGAGAGGCGGGTTGCTGGCTGGCGCGGCCGGCCTGTTCACCGGAATCGGCCTGATTTCGATGTACATCGGCTTCTCGCACGGATCGACCACGGTCGTCTCGACGTTCGGGGCGATGTACTTCGTCGTTGCCGCCATCATCGGGATGACGCTGCTTGGCGAGCAGCTGACGATAACGAGAGTAACGGGCATCGTCTTCGCAACGATCGGCATTATGCTGGTTGCCCGGTAGCGCCGAGGCGCAGCGAATCGGTCGGCTCTGTGGGCACTCATCGGACCGAGTTGCAGTCGCGTGAGCACCCACCACCACCCACCGCGACAGCGACGACGACATCACCAGCGAGCGAGGATAAAAACAGGCTGTTTGCCCCACCCCTGTATTTATGTGGAAAACACGGACAGGTTCACTAGACACCAATGAGCACAGAAACGCTTCCATCGGATGCAGAGACGGTCATCATCGGGGCGGGTGCCGTCGGCTGCAGTGTCGCCTACCATCTGACCGAACTCGGTGCCGAGGATGTCGTCGTCATCGACCAGGGGCCGCTGCCGGTCACCGGCGGCTCGTCAGTTCACGCACCCGGAATCATGTTTCAGACGTCGCCGTCGAAAATCCAAACGAAAACGGCCTTTTACACGAGTCGACTGCTCTCGGAGGCCGACGTCTACGACGAGGTCGGCGGCATCGAGGTCGCCCGCAGCGAGGAGCGCATGGACTTCCTCCAGCGCCGGGTCGAGTGGGCGACCGCTTACGGACTGCCCGACCCACAGCTACTGACGCCAAGCGAGGTCACCGACCATCTCCCGCTGGTCGACGAAGACGAGATTCTCGGTGGCTACTACTCGCCGACCGACGGCCGTGTCGACGGAATCAGCGCCCTGCAGTGGTATATGGAGCACTCGACGGCGGCGTTTTACGGCGACACCGAAGTCGTCGACCTCGACGTGTCTGGCGGCGAAATCACCGGCGTCGAGACCGACCAGGGGCGCATCGACTGCGAACGCTGTGTGATTGCGACGAACAACTGGGGCTACCAGACCGGCCAACTCGCCGGGCTCGACCTGCCCATCGCGCCGGTCGAACACCAGTACGTCGTCACCGAACCGCTCGATGAGTTAGCCGACGCCGGCTCCGAGATGGGCAGCCACACCGACGGCCTCGACGTGCCGGGTAACCGTGACATTCAGGAGGCGATGAGCGAGGGGCCCCACCAGCCGGTCGGCCGCGATCAGGACCACTCGCTGTACTTCCGCACCCACGGCGACCGTCTCGGACTGGGCTCGTACAATCACGAAACGCTCTCGGTCGACCCCGAAAAAATGGGTTCCAACAGCGAGGACCGACAGGCCTCGGTTCGTGGCTTCACCGAAGAACACTGGACGAAACCGACCCACCGCGGCCGCGACAAATCCGCGAAACAGGCGTTCGACGAGCTGTTGCCGGCGACCGCCGACATCGACTACGCGGTGACCGAAAACGGGATTTTCGTCTTCACGCCAGACGGGATGCCCGCAGTCGGCGAGACCGCCGCGGTCGACGGCCTCTGGACGGGGCTGGCGATCTGGTGGACCCACTCGGGCGGCTACGGCCGGATTCTCGCCGAGTGGATGGAAACCGGCGTGCCACGACTGCCGTCGGGCCCCGTCGACACCGGCGGTATCCACGTCCGGCGGTTCGAGCCACACGCCGGCGAGACCGAGTACTTCGTCGACCGTGGCGCAAAACGCTACGAGCAGGTGTACAGCATCGTCGAACCGCGCTGGCAACCAAGCGACCACCGCGGGCTGCGACGCAGTCCGTTCTACCCGCATCAGGAGGCACTCGGCGCGGCGTTCTACCAGAGCGGCGGCTGGGAGTCGCCGCAGTACTACGAGTCGAATGCGGATCTCGTCGAGCGCTACCGCGAGCGGATTCCCGAACAGGACGGCTGGCAGGCGATCAACCGCTCGCCAATCGAGGCCGCCGAACATCTGCACACCCGCGAAAAGGTCTCGATGTTCGATATGACCTCGTTCAGTTCGATCATGGTCGAAGGCGAAGACAGCGAGGCGTTCCTCCAGTCGGTCTGTAGCAACGACGTTGCCATCGATATCGGACAGGTTCGCTACTCGCTGCTGTTGAACGAGGGCGGCGGTATTCTCGCCGACGTGACGGTGGTTCGGCTCGACGACGAGCGCTACATGGTGACCACCGGCGGCGGCAACTCGCCGGGCATCCACGGCGGCTGGCTCAAAGAGCACGCGCCCGAAACGGTCTCGGTCACCATCGAAGAGGGCGCGAAGTCGACGATCGGGCTCTGGGGTCCCAACGCCCGCTTGTTGCTCCAGCGGGTCACCGATGCCGACGTGACCAACGAGGGCTTCCCGTACTTCCGGGCCAAACAGCTGTACGTCGGCGAGGTGCCGGTGATCGCGTTGCGGGTGTCGTACGTTGGCGAACTCGGCTGGGAGCTGTGGGCACCCACCGAGTACGGCGCGAAACTCTGGGAGACGCTCTGGGCGGCCGGCCAGGATCTCGGCGTCCGGCCGATGGGCGGCGGCGCGCTGAGTTCGATGCGGCTCGAAAAGGGGTACCGGCTCTGGGGAACTGACATCGACACCGACGCGAACCCCTTCGAAGCGGGCCTGCCGTTCGCCGTCGACATGGATACCGACTTCATCGGCCGGGAGGCGCTCGAAGCCGCTCGCACAGCCGGCATCGACAACCGGATCGTCCCGCTCACGCTCGACGACTCGACGGACATCATGTTGAGTGGCCGGCCCGTTGTGGCCGACGGCGAGACGCTCGGCTACGTCCAGGCCGGCGACTACGGCTACTCGATCGGCGAGTCGATTGCGTACACCTACGTCCCCGACGAGTACGCCGAGGCTGGCACGTCGGTCGAGATTCACTGCGAGGGCGAAGTGTACGACGCGACGGTTCGCGACGAGCCGTTGTTCGATCCGGACCGAAACAAGCTCATCCGGTAGTCGGCGTTGGACACGGTGTGAGCAACGCGATCCGCAGAGAGTCTCGCAGTTCCGCGTCGATACCGAGCCCCACGACAATCAGTCGTGAAACGAGAGGGTGGACGGTATCTTTTTTCGCGCACACCCACAACTAGCGGTCAATGGCGGAGTTTTCCGGACGTAACGACGAGCCAGAGGAACCCTCGGCTGGCGGTTCGACCGAGAGCGAGCCGCTCGTCACCTGTGAGTTTCAGGACGGAACCATCCGTGTATACGAAAACACCGTCCACATCGAGCGCTCCGCCAGATCAAAATTTACGGACAAAGCAATCCCCATTGAGCAGATTGTCGACGTCGTCTACTCGAAGCGCCTCGTCATTAGTTACCTCCAGATTCACCAATCGGGTGTCGAAACCGACGACGAAAATCTGCTGTCGACCCCGGTTGATGAAAACACGCTTCATTTCGGTCACGGCAAGCGGGCGTGTGCAACGCGGGCGGCCGAGACGATCCGCAGCCGACTCGGGTCGACGGCGTAACACGCGAAAGAACGTAAAGGAGCCCGCCCCCGTTGCTGGTGGATTTTTGAACCGAGTGAAACACGCTTATTAGCTGCCACGTCTGGCATTCGGTATGAAGACAGCCACCCGTGCGGCCGCCAACCCCGAGACGCTCTCGTTTGAAACGACGGTAGAGAACGTCGAAAAATCGAGCGTCTGGCTCGATGAAACCTACTTCTATCCCGAAGGCGGCGGCCAACCCGCCGACCGGGGGACGATCGCCGGCGTTCGGGTTGTCGACGTCCAGCAGCACGACGACGGAATCGAACACGTGCTCGCCGAGTCGCCATCGGTGTCGGCCGGTGACCGGGTTACCGGCGTGATCGACGATGACGCCAGAACGTACGCCATGCGGGCACACACCGCCAGCCACGTCGTCTACGGCGCGGCCAGACGGCTGCTCGATTCGCTGGGCTACGGCGGCTTCGATATCGCCGATGACCACGTCCGAATCGATCTTGCAACGTCGCGGTCGGCCAGCGAAATCGACCCGTCGCGACTCGAACAGCTGGCCAACACCGCGGTCTGGGAGAGTCGCTCGGTCGAGTGGTACACGATGACCGAAAGCGAGGCTCACGACGCCGACGAGGTCGTGTTTAATCAGACGACCGCGAACGCAACAGAAACCAAAGCCGCTGACGACGATGCCGAAACCGTCCGTATCGTCGAGATCGACGGCTGGGACGTCGCCGCCTGCGGAGGCACACACGTCGCCAACACGATCGAAATCGGACCCATCGCGGTTGCGTCGCTCTCGAATCCCGGCGCGGGACTCGTCCGTGTCGAGTTCAGCGTCGGCCCCGATGCCATCGAGCGTCACCACCAGCGTGGCACAACGCTCAGCCGCGTTGCCAGCCGGCTCGACACGGGAGTCGACGGCGTTGTCGACCGCGCCGAGATGCTCGTCAAGCAAGTCGAGCGGCTCGAAGACGACCTCGACGCGCTTCGTCGTGAGGCACTCTGCGGGCGGTTCGAGACGCTCGCGGCCGACACGTTCGAGCGCGACGGTGACCGTTGGATTGTTGGCACCGTGCCGACGACCGCGCGAACCGTCGCCGACGAGATCGGATCGCTGACCGACGCGGCCGATGTCGTCGTGCTCGTTGGACGCGACGGCACGACGTTTGTCGTCGTTGCGACAGAGGGCGAGCCACCGGCGGATGCGGTGCTGTCGACGGTGCTCGACGGATTCGACGGTGGTGGTGGGGGAAGTCCAACGCTGGCACAGGGTGGCGGGATTTCGGCACCGCCCGAAGCCGTGGTGTCGACGCTCCGCGAACAGTAACAAAGTGTCGCGTGCGTTCGGCGAGACAGGCTGTCGGGGCGTCACTGACTGTGGGAATGGTTCGTCGTGCAGAACATCAATGGCCGTTGGTAGGTCATGGAGAACCGACGGCCGAAACACATCCTCTTCGCCGACTGGCAGGTACGCGAACCTTATTACGGCCATATCGGGACGTTTTGATCGAGATGTCTTCGCAAAACGAACCCACCGAGCCGTTTCCAACGGATTACGCGATTGCACAGTCGACCGAAATGGAACCCATCTGGGAACTCGTCGAGCCGTGGGGCCTCGGCCTCGACGACCTCCAGTACTTTGGCGAGTACACCGCGAAAGTCAAACACCACGCCATCGAGCGACTGCGCGAGCAGTCGGCTGACCGCGAGCAAAATCTCGTGCTCGTCACGGGAATGACACCCACGCCAAAGGGCGAGGGAAAAACCGTCACAACCGTGGGGTTGGGCCAGACGCTCAACCACATCGGCAAGGAGACGATGATCGCGATTCGCGAGCCCTCGCTCGGCCCGGTGTTCGGCGTGAAAGGCGGCGCGGCCGGTGGCGGCAAATCGCAGGTGCTGCCGATGGAGGACATCAACCTGCATTTCACGGGTGACCTTCACGCGCTGACGGCAGCGCACAACCTGATTGCGGCGATGCTCGATGCGAAACTCTCGCAGGGTGACGAGCTCAGTATCGACGTCAACAACGTCGCGTGGCCGCGCGCAATCGACATGAACGACCGGGCGCTCCGGCAAACGGTCGTCGGCCTCGGTGGCGAAACCGGCGGGACGCCCCGCGAAGACCGATTCCTGCTAACCGCGGCCTCCGAACTCATGGCGGTGCTCTGTTTGGCAAGCGATCTGGCGGATCTCAAAGCCCGTATCAGCCGAATTATCGTCGCCTACACCGAGGACGGCGAGCCCGTCACCGTCGAAGATATCGAGGCGACCGGACCGGCGACGATGCTGTTGCGTGATGCGATCAAACCGAACGTCGTCCAGACGATCGAGGGAACGCCCGCGTTCGTCCACGGTGGCCCCTTCGCCAACATCGCGCACGGAACCAACTCACTGATTGCCGACAAGACCGCCTTCGGGATGGGCGACTATCTGGTCACCGAAGCCGGCTTCGGCTCTGATCTCGGCGCAGAGAAGTTCATGAACGTCGTCTGCCGGATGGGCGAAATGGCGCCAAACGCAGTCGTGTTGGTTGCCTCGGTTCGCGCACTGAAGTACCACGGCCTCGGCCAGTGGCCCGTCGACTACGACGCGATCGACGACGCCGGTGTCGACGCCGTCGAAGCCGGCTTTTCGAACCTCGACAAACACGTCCGCAATCTCCAGCTGTTCGGCGTGCCGGTCGTGGTGTCGGTCAACCGGTTCCCCGAGGACACCGACGCCGAGGTCGACGCCATCTTGAATCACTGTCGCGACGATTTGGGCGTTCGTGCGGCCGAATCCAACGTGTTTGCGGAGGGGAGCGAGGGCGGCGTCGACCTCGCCGAAAACGTCGTCAGCGCGGTCGAATCCGGCGACGAGGACGAGTTCACCATGCTCTATGATGACGAGGATTCGATCAAAGAGAAAATTCAGACGGTTGCGACAGAAATCTACGGCGCCGACGACGTCAAGTACACCGGCGGCGCGCTCGACGACATCGAACGGATGAACGAACTCGGCTTCGAGGAGTATCCGATCGTGATGTCGAAAACGTTCCACTCGCTGAGCGACGATGCGAGCAAAAAAGGTGCGCCAGAGGGCTGGGAGCTCGAAATCAGCGAAATCTATCCCTCTGCGGGCGCTGGGTTCCTCGTTGCGCTCACGGCCGATGCGCTGACGATGCCCGGGTTGCCGGCGACGCCAGCCGCGGCGGCGATGGATATCGATGAGGACGGCGAAATCACCGGGTTGTTCTGAGCGGCTCGACTCACAGCGCAATCGGGTTCAACCACGCTGATTGCAACGGTTGACAGCGTCTCGCTGCTGAACGTTCTTTGTGTGGGGGCGCGAAGTTGTCGTCGAGATGGAAAGTCACCGTTGTCTGTGAGAGTCGAGTTCGAGACCAATCTGTTCGTGAATATTCGTGAACAAACCATAAACAAAACGACAAGTATACCCCCGTCAGCGACTCATTTCGAGTATGAGCAAACAACACCACACTGAGCAACCCGCTTCCGATGACCCATCCACGCCTGCAGTCTACATGCCGGCAACGCCTATCCCGTCGGCACTTTTCGACCGGCTCAAAAAGCTGTTCTCGCGGTAAGCTTCGGCGGCTGTGTGACCGCTTGGTGAGCACACTGTTATCGACAATCACGCGTAGTAAATCATAGCCGACAGGTGACACAATCGGTCAGCCGCACAACGTTTCAGCGGAGTTTCACTCAGTGGGGTGATGTTTCCGATCAGTTATGTGTTGTGGAATATTGCCATCTCACGGGTGATACCCCGCGTTAGCCCGTGAATTAATACCATGACACATCGCTAGTGATGGCCACTGGCTGGACGGCATGCGCCGTTGCAGCGGACACACCCATGCACTCTGAGAACGTGCCCGATCACGACACGCCAAGCCGGACACGGACGTTGCATAGCAAGAAGAGAATCGAACCACAGTACAAGTTTCATAGATTGCGCGTGCGCGCGAGAGGAGAGGATTGACCTTATGAGCGAGTTGCCAGTGACGTACGCCGACATCGAACAAGCGCGAAAGCGAATCGACGATCCAACGGTCGTCAAACGCACGCCGGTCGAGCACAGCACCTCGCTCGCCTCGATGACCGGAGCCGACGAGGTTATTCTCAAACTCGAACACCTCCAGTGGACCGGCTCGTTCAAAACGCGCGGCGCGTACAACAAGATTTCTCAGTCGCTCGACTCGGATGACCCGCCTGCATCGGTGGTCGCCGCGAGCGCGGGCAACCACGCCCAGGGCGTTGCGCTCGCGGCCACGAAACTCGGCGTCGACTCGACGATCGTCATGCCGACGACCGCACCACAGACGAAAGTCGATGCCACCCGTGGCTACGGCGCGACCGTCGAACTCGTCGGCAAAGATTTTCAGGCGGCGACCAGCCACGCCCGGTCGCTCGCAGCCGACCAGGGCGGCGAGTTCGTCCACGCGTTCGACGATCCGGCCATTGTCGCCGGGCAGGGAACGCTCGGCCTCGAAATGGTCGAGGATGTACCCGACGCCGACACGGTGATCGTGCCGATCGGCGGGGGTGGGCTCATCAGCGGCATTGCGCTCGCATTTGCCGAACACAGCCCCGAAACCCGCATTGTCGGCGTCCAGGCCGACGGGGCGGCGACCGTCCACGACAGTCTCGACAAGGGAGCACCGCGAACGCTCGACGAGGTCGATACCATCGCCGACGGCATCGCAACGGGAGGCATTTCGGAGCTGACGCTCTCGATTATCGAGTCCCATGTCGACGAGGTGGTGACCGTGAGCGACGCGAAGATTGCCGACGCGATCTTGTTGTTGATGGAACGGGCCAAGCAGGTCGTCGAAGGGTCGGGAGCGGCCTCGGTGGCCGCGATGTTGAGCGCCGATCTCGATGTGACCGACGAGACGGTGATGCCGCTGCTGTGCGGCGGCAACCTCGATATGACAATGTTGATGGAGCTTGTGATTCACGCGCTCACGCGCCGGCGACAGCTCCTCCGCCTCCGCATCCGGATTGACGACCGACCGGGCAAACTCGAGCACATCTCGGGACTGATCGCCGAACACGGCGCGAACATTCAGACGGTTCGCCACGACCGGGCGCTGCCCGACCTCGACGTAGGGGAGGCAAATCTGGTGTTTCGGGTCGAAACCAGCGGAACCGAACAGGCCTCGGCTATCGTCAGCTCGCTCTCGGATGCCGGCTACGACGTCGACGTCGTTGGGTGATACTATCGGGATTGAACTGCAGGCGAGTGGGTTGTTGCTGTCGATGGATGCGAAATAATCCACGAATAGTGTCTATCAGTTAGCAAGACGTGGATTTTTGTGTATTGGACGACCACCGCTGGTATGGATCCGTTCTCCGACCGCCTCTCGCTATGTAAACGCTGTGGCTGCGAGATAGCGTCGGGTGAGACGCGGTGTCCGCGGTGTGGATTCAGTCCACGACAGATGGGTATTCGGGTAGCACTGAGCTTCCTGCTGGTGGTTGTCATCGCCATGACGGCGGTGATGATCCCGTTGTTCGGGAGCCTCGCGCCTCTGTTGCTCGGGGTTGCCGCGGTTTCGTTCGTCCTTGCGTTTGTGATATTTCTTGTCTCAATGATTGCGACACCGTCACGACTCGGGTCGTTATTTGCGCGATTCTAACACGCTCACGATTCTTTGTGTGGGCATAAGAGCGGGTAATCGGCTGTGCGTCCAGCGAATGTGCCGCGCATTCATTACGAAAAATGATGAACTATATGGAAAAGTTATATATGCTGATGCTCGTAATCGGTTTCGTGAGGTGAAGTTGGTAGCACGTGGCACTCGTGATGTGTTCACACGGTAGTTGGATCGAGGCCACGTTGGCGCGCTGCCAACAAGGGCCGATCGGACACGCCAACGTGAGACACCGATCGAGTCGACAACGGAGTCGGTCGACGACTCCATGAGACAACCATAACACGCAATCACAAACCATGTCCAACAAAGGAAAAAAAGGCATCCAAGCCGAACTGTTTCATGCAGATACCGGAAGGGAAGCGGGAGAAAACAACTGGCAAGGCTTCGGGTTTGACATCAATCCACCGGTGTTTCTGATCGCGGCCGGGCTGATTTTGACATTTATCGGCCTCTCGCTGGCGTTTCCCGAACAGGCGGGAACGCTGTATCTGGACGCTCGAGAAGGGATTTCCGACAGCTTTGGCTGGCTGTTTATTCTTTCAGCAAACCTGTTTATTGTGTTCATGCTGTATCTGGCGATCAGCAAGTACGGGATGATACGGCTCGGCGGCGTCGACGGTGAAAAGGAGTTCAGCGACTTCTCGTGGATCGCGATGCTGTTCAGCGCCGGCATGGGTATCGGACTCATGTTCTTCGGCGTCGCCGAACCGGTGTTCCACCTGTTCGATCCCCACCTCGGTGTCGAAGCCGGCGGCGAGGCCGCCGCTGAAACCGCACTCGCCGTCTCGTTGTTCCACTGGGGCTTCCACCCGTGGGCAATCTACGCACTGGTTGCGCTCGGGCTCGCGTTCTTCTCGTACAACCGTGGGCTACCGCTGACGTTCCGCTCGGTGTTCTACCCGGTGTTGGGCGACCGTATTTACGGCTGGCCCGGACACGTCATCGACATTTTCACCATCTTTGCGACCCTGTTTGGGCTGGTAACCTCGCTGGGGTTGGGAGCGTTACAGATCAACGCGGGGCTCACATTCCTCGGCGATGAGGCTGGCGCATTCCCCGCAGTGCCGGACTCAATCGGCGTTGCCATCGGAATTATCGGTGTAGTAACGTTGCTCGCGGTTGTTTCGGTCTACCTCGGACTCGATAAGGGCATTCGCCGACTCAGCAACATCAACCTCACGTTGATGATGACGCTGCTGTTTTCAGTGATTATTCTCGGCCCAACGCTGTTCATTCTCGGTGCGCTACCGCAGGGAATCGGCGCGTACCTCGGTAACTTCTTCGAGCTCTCGTTCTTCGGCAACTCGCTTGACTCACACTACTTCGCCGGTTCAGAATGGTACGGCGAAGGCGGTGACGGTGAAGGGGCGTTCCTCGTCGACTGGACCGTGTTCTACTGGGCGTGGTGGATCTCGTGGTCGCCGTTCGTCGGGATGTTCATCGCCCGTATTTCGAAAGGGCGAACAATCCGCGAGTTCGTCGGCGGCGTGCTGTTGGTTCCCGTGGTGTTCTCGTTCGCGTGGTTCGCTGCGATGGGCGGCGCCGCGCTCAGTTTCGAACTGAACGAGGAAACCGCCGGTGCGATCAGCGGCCAAGTGTTTGAGGTCGGTGGAGAAACGGCGATGTTCGCGATGTTCGACCTCATGCCGGCGACGACAATCCTGTCGTTGTTGGCCATCGTCCTCGTCGTAACCTTCTTTGTTACCTCTGCGGACTCGGGTTCGCTCGTCTTGGAGCACCTGAGCACGGGGGGCAAACACGAGACGCCGCCCGCTGGCCGGGTCTTCTGGGCCAGTGCGTCCGGGCTGGTCGCCGCCACGCTACTGATTGCCGGCGGCGAGGCGGCGGTGAGCGCGCTGCAGGCGGCAGCAATCAGCAGCGGCCTGCCGTTCTTGTTCATCCTGTTGTTCATGATGTACGCTGTCCTCAAGGGGCTCCAAAAGGAGTACCGCATTCTCAACTCCGATGCGTTTGCTGAGCAGATCGAGGAGCTGGAAGACGACGACGAGAACGTTGTGGTTCGTCGTCAGGGCAACAATCTCGTCACGAAAGTGTCCACCGGCGACGAGCGTGTTGTGAGCAGCAGCGACGACTAATCCGCTCACGAACCGTAGTGGTGGTTGTTACGTTGTACTCGCTGAAGCGCGCTCACGCACCAGATGCCAACTTACGGCGAGCGAACGACCGTCACCGGCACCGATGCCATCCGGACGACTTTCTTCGCCGTCGAACCGAGATACTTGTCGATCGCCCCGCTGCCGCTTTCGCCGACGACAATGCCGTCAAGTCCCTCGTCGTCAGCGTATTCGACGATTCGGGGCGCGACCTTGCCGGATTTCACGACGCCAACGCCTGAGAGCCCCCGTTTTTCGGCACGCTCAACCACGTCGGTGACGACGTTCGTGCCGTACTCACGGTATGTTTCCATGTCTTCGTCGCTCACCCCGACCGTCAGAATGTACGACGCGGAGGTCTCGATAACGTAGATGACGTGTACCTCAGCACCGAACGCCTCGGCGAGGTCAAGCCCGTGGTCGACCGCCGTCGACGCCTGTTCGCTGCCATCGGTTGCGATCAGAATGGAGTCCAACATTATCCTTCATCCGAATATCTGAAAGACGATATTTATAACTTTGGCACAATGTACCGCGACCGGCCTACAGTGGGAGCGTTAGCGGTGTACGGATCACGCTGCCGACGGCGAACAGATTCCTATTCGGTGTGGATTTCTCTGAAGTAAATCGAGAACGCGACAAAGGTGAGCAGCGTGCCGGCAAAAAAGTAGTTTCCCGCGACGAGAAACCACACTGTCCCGAACGCGAACAGCACCCCAAAAACCGTGGCAGCGAGCGCAACGTACTGTGACATACGACAACTGTGTTGCTGCACGCGTATAGAGGCTGTCGGCTGCGGGTGTTACTCGTCGGCGGCCGTCTCGGTTGCGCTCCGATACGCGGCGAGCAACCCGCCCCGCCGAAGGCGACACCCGCGAGTCCAACAACAAATCACGCGTGTTGCCACCGAGCAGACCGCTCACCAGAAAGGAGGAACCGGCAACGACCATGAACACACGAACGAACGTTCGAACCGTCCACGTCATCCCGGTTAGTCGCCAGCCACGACCGTGACGGGCGACTCCGAGCGCCACATCACGCTCTCAACGGTGCCACCAAGGTGTTTGTTGACCGCACCGTGGCCCTGCTTGCCGATGACAATGAGGTCGATGTCGCGGTCGTCAGCGTACCCGACGATCTCCTCGTCCGGACGGCCGGATTTCACCGCACCCTCCGCGTCAAGACCGCGTTCGGCCGCCCTGTCTGCCACGCTGGTGACGACCTCCGTACCGTACGCTTTGTACTCCGTGAGGTCGCTTTCGGAGAGCCCGACAGTCAGGATGTACGTTGCCTTCATTTCGACCACGTACAACGCGTGGACGCGTGCGCCGGTCGTCTCGGCCATGCCGAGACCGTACTCGACGGCGGCCTCCGAGGCGTCACTGCCGTCAGTCGCGATGAGAATGGTGTCGTACATAGTGGCACCCAGCACCCATGTCACGGGAAATTCACATAATAGTTGCGTTACCATGTCTCACGATAGCTCTGCGCATGCCACTGTCGCGGTAGAACGGGGAAACTGCCGTGAGATCGGCGTGCGGGTTTCGTTTATGACAACAAATAAACGTGTTGTGGAAGCGGACGTGGACGGGGAATTTATGCCTAGTCGACTGCACACCGAGTTATGGACTATTCGGAGGCGTACAACCGACTCGAAGGACTCAGACGGCTCCGCCCCAACATGGGTACCGACTCGACAGCCGCCCTGCTCGGCGAACTCGGCGATCCACACACCGACCTCGTGACCGTACAGATTGCGGGCTCAAACGGCAAGGGATCGACCGCGCGGATTCTCGACCGCATCCTGCGCGAGGCGGGACACACCGTCGGCTGTTACACCTCGCCGGATCTCAACGACCGCCGCGAGCGAATTACGGTCGATGGGCGCAAAATTCCGAAGCGGGCGGTCGTCGACTTCGTCACCCGACTCTGGCCGTTCATTATCGAGCAGTCCGCCGACGGCAACCCACCGACGTTTTTCGAGGTGTACACCGCGCTTGCGCTCTGGTATTTCGAGCGCGAATCGGTCGATGTCGCGATTCTCGAAGTCGGCATCGGCGGCCGACTCGATGCAACGAGCGTGGTGTCACCGACGGCGGCTGCCGTCACCTCGGTGAGCCTCGAACACACCGATCTGCTCGGCGAGACGGTCGAAGAGATCGCCCGCGACAAGGCACAGGTCGCCCCCGCCGACCGCCCGCTCGTGACCGCCGCGACCGGCTGCGCGCTCGCGACGATCGCCGCCGAAACCGACGTGGTTCGGGTTGCCGCGAAATCCGCTGACAGCGACATCGACACAGTAACCGACAGCGACGCTGACAGCGACACCGACCCCAACGCCGACACCGACACAGACACCGATGAGGATAGCGACGGCAACGCCACCACCGACGCCGACCCCTCGCTGCCGACGCCGACCGTGTACGCCGAACAACTCGCTGGCGACTCGCCGCTGCGGGCGTCGATCCGGCTGACCGGCCCCGACTGGGAAGTCGAAACCGACACGCCGCTGCTCGGCGAGCACCAAGCGACCAACGCGGCGGTCGCAGCCGTGTTGGCCAGACAGCTCGCGGCTCCGTCGGCCGCCGAAATCGCTCGCGGCATCAGCAACGTTCGGTGGCCCGGACGGTTCGAAGTGATGGACGACGCGCCGCTGACCGTGCTCGACGGCGCACACAACCCGAGTGCGTGCGAAATGGTCGCACGGCTGCTCGATCAGCTTGACTACGACCGCCTCTACGTCGTGTTCGGCGCGCTCCAGGACAAGGATCACCGCGGCATGTGTCGTGCCCTACCTGCTCCCGACGAGGTGTTTCTCGCGTCGCTCGCGGTCGAGCGGGGCCAAGACACCGAAACGCTCGCGGCCGCCTTCGAGCGCGAAACAACGGCCCCCGTACGGCAGTTTTCGTCCGTTGCGGGTGCGCTCGACGGAGGACTGTCAGCGGCCGAGCCGACCGACTGCGTGCTCGTCACCGGGTCGCTGTCGACGGTGAGTGCGGCCCGCGACCGCTGGACGCAGGCCGTACGAACGGTCGACACGCCAACGACCGACCGTGCCCGAGCCGTGCTCAAACGCGCCGACGTTGCCGCCGACGAACACCGCACACAGACCGACCGAATCGCCAGTCGAACCCTCCGGCTGCACTGTCGGCTCGACGAGGCCAAACGCATCCAGCGGCTGCTCGAACCGGTCGGCGGCTCGTGTGCGGTTTCGGGCGTCCAGACGGCTGACACACACGTCGAAATCGTGCTGGCGGCAACGCAATCACAGTACACCCAACTCATCCGGCAGCTCCGCGGGCGCTCGACGGGCTGTCGACGACTCGCCCGGCAGCTTGCGGCCGCGCTCGATGGGCGCGCGGTCGACGGTAGCGGTACCAGCGGCGCGTCCGCCGACACCGACGACTACCCGTGGCACGGCCACACCGCGATCATGGGAATTCTGAACGTCACGCCCGACTCGTTTCACGACGGCGGCGAGTACAACGCGGTCGACGCGGCAACCGATCGCGCCGCGGCGATGGTGGCCGACGGCGCGGACATCGTCGACATCGGGGGCGAGTCGACGCGGCCCGGTGCCGACCCCGTCGACATCGACACCGAACTCGAGCGCGTCGTTCCCGTCACCGAGGCGCTTTCCGGTCTCGACGTGTTGCTCTCGGTCGACACGCGCAAGCCCGCGGTCGCGGCGGCGGCGCTCGACGCGGGTGCCGACATCGTCAACGACGTGACCGGGTTGTCGTCGGCGAAAATGCGGCGGGTCGTCGCCAACTACGACGTGCCCGCCGTGGTGATGCACAGCATCTCCGCTCCCGTCAATCCCGACCGAACCGTCATCTACGACGACGTCGTCGACGACGTCCTCGAGCAGCTCACCGAGCGGCTGTTGCTCGCCGAGCGCGCGGGCATCGATCGCTCACAGCTCCTGGTCGATCCTGGGCTTGGCTTCGGCAAATCTGCGGGCGAGAGCTTTGCGTTGCTCGACAGACTCGCGGAGTTCGAGGCGCTCGGCACGCCGCTGTTGCTCGGCCACTCACACAAGTCGATGTTCAAAGCCGTGAGCGGCCGCGACGACGACAGGAGCGCCCCGACGGTCGCGGCGACCGCGTTGGCGGCCGACCGCGGCGTCGACGTCGTCCGCGTTCACGATGTCGCACCGAACGTGGCGGCGGTGAGAACCGCTGAAAAAATGCGTTCGGATCGTGCAGGTCGAACCCGATAGCGATCGGGAACCGCTGAAAACTCGTGCAGCCACCGCGACCGCACAGCCGACGTTACTCGACGGTCGCGATCGCTTCGATTTCGATGGCCGCACCCTTCGGCACCGCGTCGACGCCGACGGCACTTCTGGCCGGTGGGTCAGTTTGGAAAAAGGCGCTGTAGGCCTCGTTGAATGCATTGAAGTCGTCGATGTCGTCGAGAAAGACGGTTGTTTTGAGCACATCGTCGAGCGAGCCGCCCTCGGCTTCGAGAATCGCCTCGACGTTGCGGAGACACTGTTTCGTCTGCTCGGCGACCGAGGCGTCATCGAGCAGGTCACCGTCGGTCGTGAGCGGAAGCTGGCCGGCAGTGATGAGCAGCGAACCGTTCGTCGTCGCCTGACTGTATGCGCCGACAGCCGCCGGGGCGTCGTCAGTGCTGATAACGCGTTTCATGCCACCGGCTATGGCCGGCGGCGGATTATAAATTGGTGCGGATGAGAAACGGGTTATTATATACTGTGCCGGCAACAGCAACATCGCACTAACCGGCGACAGCTACACCGCCCAGACCGTTGACAACACGGATCGTCAGGCGTTTTTTATAGGATGTCGGCAAACACACCGAGAGTGAGTCGCAAGGAAGACGACGTGCGTCAGTCGGTGGTCGACGCGGTGTTCTACCCGGCCGACCGTATTCCGTTCGTCGAGTGGAGCGAGCTGTCGGGTGCAAAACCGGCCGTCGTGTTGGTCGGCGCAGTGACGGTGTTGTCGTTCGTGACGGGGCTGTCGAATCTGAGTCGCGCCGACCCCGCACTCGATGGGCCGCTGACTGCATTCATTGCCATACCGCCGTCAGCCATCCAGTTCGGCGGCGTGTTGGCCGCGTTCGTTCTTGGACTCGTCACCGTCGGCCTCCACCGGCGAAAGCGGCTCGCGTGGAGTGTCGGTGTCGTGGTGCTTCCGAGCGTCATTCTTTTGCCGCTGACGACGGCCCAGGCGACCGACATTCCCCTGTTGCTGTTGACGACGTTCACGGTGCCACTGCTCGTTCGAAACCGCTCGCGGTTCGACCGGACGATCGACCTCTCGTCGCTCCAGATTGCGTCGCTCGTGGCGATTTTTGGCGTGTTGCTCTACGGAACGGTCGGTAGCTACGGACTCCGAGACCAGTTCGTCGAACTCGACACGTGGACCGACGCGGTGTACTACGTGCTCGTCACGATTGCAACCGTCGGCTACGGCGATATCACGCCGGTGAGCGCCGAAGCACGGTGGTTCTCGCTCTCGATTATCGTGTTCGGCACCGGCGCGTTCACCGTCGCCATCGGTGCACTCATCGGGCCGGCAATCGAATCCAGAATGGCGAAAGCTTTCGGCGTTATGACCGCATCAGACCTCACACTCCTCGAAGACCACATCGTGGTCCTTGGACACGGCGATATCACCGAACCGTTACTCGACGAACTTGGCGAGCAGGCCGAAATCGTTGTCGTTACGCCCGACCAGTCGAAAATTTCGTCCTTGCAGGACGATGACGGCGATCTCAACTTGCTCACCGGCGATCCGAGCGACGAATCGGTGCTCAGAGACGCCGGCGTCGAAGCCGCCCGCGGCGTCGTCGTCAGCAGCAACGATGATGCACGCGACGTCCTCGCCGTGATCGCCACGAAAAATGTCAATCCCGACGTCCGGACTGTTGCCGCCGCAACCGAACAAAAGTACGTCGAGAAGTTCCGGTCGGTCGGGGTTGACGCCGTACTCAATCCCCGTTCGATCGGCGGGCGCTTGCTGAGCCAGTCGATTCTTGACGGAAGTGATCCCGAGACGCTGCTTCGATCGGCCGACGGCGAAGATGACGAATCGTCGTGAGTGCGCCGAAGCCACAGCGAGGGCAGGTAGCCGGCTCCGAGAGTGCATTTCCTGAGATACTACTATGTGGGTTCGAATTCTGAGTGTTGGATATGGCCGCCACAGAGCCGGCCGATATCGAAGCGATGCTCGCAAGAGTGTTGCTACCACTGTGTGTGGCGGCAGGAGCCATCGTGCTGAGCGGATTTTTCTTTCCAACGTTTGTCGGTGACGTGGTGACCGGCCCGGCATGGCTCACGCTGGCGTTGGTGTTTTTTGTTTCCGGACTCGGCTACATCGCGCTGCTTCCATACGATGTTGAAAAATTCGAGACGGACACAAAGCAACCGGCGGCGATGCTACGGATTCGACAGACAGGTCTCAGCGGGACGGTTCGGACGTTCATCAAAAAGCAGGAACTCCCAACGTTCGCGCTTCCGCTCGGTGTGCTCGCGGCGTACATTCTTTTCCAACTCGTCTGGCCGTCGTCGACCGAAGCCGCCGTGAGCGCAGCCGCCGACTCCATGCTGGTGGCGACCCGCCCGATGTTCGTGTTCGTCGTGTTGCTCTCGGTGGCGTTCTGTCTGTTCGTGCTGATCGGCCCATGGGGCGACATCAAACTGGGCGGGCCCGACACCGAACCGGCGTATACGTACCCGATGTACTTTACGCTTATATTTACCGCCGGAATCGCCGCCGGAGTCGTGTTTTGGGGGCCTGCAGAGGCACTGTTTCACTACGCTGAGCCGCCGCCGTACTTCGGCGTCGAACCGCAGTCAGAAGCCGCGCTCACCCCGGCGCTGGTCTACTCGTTGTTCCACTGGGGTATCTCTGCGTGGAGCGCGTACGCGGTTATCGGCGTTCCAATCGCGTACTACGTGTTCACCCACGATGCTCCGCTCCGGGTCTCGACACTGCTCGCACCAGTGCTCGGCGTCGACAACCTCGATTCCGCGTGGAGTACGCTGGTCGACACGCTGGCGGTTTTCGTGATTATCGCCGGTATTTCGACCTCCACGGCATTGGTGAGCGAGCAGTTTCTCACCGGTATCGATTTTCAGTGGAACGTCGCCAGCGGCACCTTCGGGCCGGCGTTGTTCGTCGTCGGACTCACCGCCATCGTCGTTATTTCGGCAGCAACCGGGATGCACCGGGGAATTCGACGGCTCGCAACACTCAACATCGGCCTATTTGCGTTGTTCGCGTTGGTGATTGCAGCGGTTGGGCCGTGGGGGTTCATCAGCCGGCAGGCCCCCGCCGCAGTGACCGGATACGCCGTCGAGTTCGTTCCCATGAGCGTGCATTTCGGCGGGGAATGGGTTGCCGAGTGGACCGTCTGGAACTACTCGTGGTGGTTCTCGTGGGCGCCGTTTGCGGGGCTGTTTATTGCGGCGCTCTCGAAGGGCCGACGCATCCGAACGGTCGTGTTCACCAGCGTGTTTGCGACGTCGGCAGCGACACTGGTGTGGTTCTTGTTGCTGGGCGGGAGCGCGTTGTTCGTCCAACACAGCGGCCAGCAGGACATTCTGGGAACGATGGCCGGCCAGAACGGTTCCGAGGCCGTCGCGGGGTTTCCGGTGTTTGCATCGTTGCCGCTCGGTGACCTGCTCGTCTTCGTCTTTTTGGCGCTCATTATCGTGTTCATGGCGACCTCGGCGGACACCTCAACGCTCGTGGTCGCAACGCTCGCAACAAAGCGGACGTACGCGCCATCGACCGGCCACATCGTGTTCTGGGGCGTGTTTCAGGGAGCAGTTGCCGTGTCGGTGTTCATGCTCGGCGGCGCCGAAACGCTCCAAGTGCTCGCCGTGCTCACCGGGGCACCGTTCGCCGTGCTCGCGGTTATCGCCATGGTCGGAGTGATGCGAACGTGGTACCGAACCGAGCGGGGCCACCGGTCGTTGCTGTGGCGCGTGCGAGATCGACTCCCGGCAATCCAGATGCACCACGATATCGACCCGCCGGACGACAAGGAACCGTGACGGCGAAATGAACGTGTCGCTGGCACCACGCTAACTGACAAAGGGAGCGACGCACACATCCTGATCAAAAAAACGATCCACCCAGTGAAACCGGCCGGTGTCGGATCCGAACCCACGTTCCACAACAACTAATCAAATATAGAAGTTGAGCGACGAAGCAACAACATCGGATCGAAAGCAACAGCTGAACTGGGAACGAAGCAACGTGACTGACGACCAAAGATGGAGACCGTGAACCGATGAATCGTGAAACTGGCCGACGCTGATGGATCACCGCACCGACCGACTATGATGAATCACAACACGGATCAAAAACGATGAACAGGCGGACGGTCGGCATCGGCTTCGTCTTTCTCGCCGCGGCGCTGTTCGGAACGCTCGGGATTTTTGGCCGGGTCGCCGCCGAAATTGACCTGCCGATGGGCACGTTGCTCAGCCTTCGGTTTGTCGCCGCGACGGTCGCCTTGTGGCTCCTGCTGTGGCTGTACGGTCCGCGACGACGACTCGAAAAACGAACAGTCGCCATCGAAGTCGGCCTCGGCTGTGTGTACGGCGTGATGTCGGTTGCGTACTTCGAGAGCCTCACGTGGCTGTCTGCGGGCATTGCGGCGCTGTTGTTGTTCACCTATCCGGTGCAGGTGACCGTCGCCTCAGCGCTCGCGCTCGACGAACCAATCACACTCGCGAAACTCGCGGCGTTGATTGCGGTAGTCTCGGGCGTCGCGCTCGTCGTTGGTGGCGGTGAACTCACACTTGCGGTCAGCGGCGTCATTCTCGTCGGGCTTGCGTCGGTGTGTTACACAGTGTACGCAATGGGAACCCGTGTGATGACCGCCGATATCGACCCGTTGACGCACGTCGCCTACACGTTTCTCGGCGTGACGGCGACAGTCGGGGGCTACGGGGCGGCAACCGGAACGCTCGGAACGCCGGCGACGACCGACGGCTGGCTCCTCGTCGTCGGACTCACCGTGTTGGGGACACTCATTCCCATTATGCTGTTCGCCGAGGGGCTGTCGCGAATCGAGGCGAGCACCGCAAGCATCGTCTCGACGAGCGAACCGCTAACGACGGTGGCACTCGGCGTGATGCTACTCGGTGAAACCGTCACACTCTCGATTGCCGTTGGCGCGTTGTTGATTCTCTCCGGGGTTGGGTTGACGTCGCCGGCAATCGAGCGACTGGGTCACCACGAGTGGCCGCCGTACTCGTAGAGAAAGCGACTGCGGTCGCGAAGCGGCGGCAATGGCGACCAACTGGCGACGCGAAATTCATCGACACCGACACTACTGGTCACGAAAGCGGCAGGTTGAGTCAGCACCACCGAACACCGTGGTTGCTCCGAAAATTTATAATCATTAACAATCTGTGTGCCCTAGGGACTGTACTCCATGGAAACACTGCACACAGCAGAGACGCCGGTGGTTCGGATTGCGACAGACGACCCTCCCGACAGCGGTCTCGAACAGGACCACGAGGAAGTCAGCAGCGTCGGCTCAACTGGACTGCCGGCGATCGAGCCGCTCGTGATGGTAACCGAGCGGGGATCAACGGCGTTGTATGCGGGTTGTTCGCCCGACAGGATCAGGACGATCGTTGAACGCACCGTTGCCGAACAGCGACGTCCCGACCACACCGCTGGCGACGACGAACAGGCACCGGATATCGTCGTCGAACACGATCCGGCGACGACACGGCTGCCGGAGGCAGCCGTAACCGGACTCGACACGGGTGTTCGCGAGGTGCTCGGCGGGTGTGGTTGGCGGCGGCCGACCGAACCGGCCGACCACGAGGCTGCCGGCGGATTCGGCGAGCGAGAGACCGAAACCGTGCTGGAGATCGCTAGCGGGCTTCGTGGGCGGGGCTGGGGCGACCTATGTCATGACGAACCGGTTGGCGACACGTGGGAAACCGTCCGCGAAACCGACGGCGACCCTGCGGTCGTCGTCAACGGCCACGGAACCGCGGCCGACAAACTACTCCTGTCGAGCACGCCGTTCGAAGTCCTCGAAGGAGCAGTCGCCGCCGCCGACGCGGTCGGCGCGAGCGGCGTGATCGTCTACGTCTCGGTGGCAGACGCACATGCTATCGAGACGGTTCGGCAAGCCGCCGAGCGCTATCCCAATTCATCGGTCGAAATCGACGTCGTCACCGGCCCCGACGAGTACCGCGCGGCCGAGCCGACGATGGCACTCGAAGCGATCGAAGGCAACCACCGGCTCGAAGCACGGCTTCGGCCACCGGGGCCCGAAACCGTCGGCCTGCATGGCCGGCCAACGCTGATTCACACGCCGCGAACGCTGGCCCAGCTCTCGGTCGCCATTCGAAACGGTGGAACAAACCAAAACGACCGAACCCGACTCACGACGGTCGACGGCGACGTCGAGGCGAGCGCAACGGTCGAGCTCCCCGAAACCGCGTCGCTGTCGGCCGCGCTCGATGCGGTCACGCTTTCCGACGGGTTGGGCGCAGCCCGCGTCGGCGGGCAGTTTGGCGGTATCACCGCCAATCTCGACGTGGCGGTCGATCCCGAATCGTTGACCGCGCGTGATCTCGGTACCGAAGGAGTGGTACACGTCCTCGGCGAGGATCGCTGTGTCGTGGAGTTCGTTGGCCGTACCGCGAAATTTGCGGCCGAGGAGAACTGCGGGCGGTGTGTCCCTTGTCGCGAGGGAACCACCCAACTCGTCGAGTTGCTCCGAGCAGTATATGACGGGCAGTACGGGGCGGACAAACTCGAGGAGTTGGTTCGCGTGATGTCGACCTCGAGCATCTGTGCGTTCGGCGTCCAGGCGGGTCGCCCGGTCAGAACCGCGATGGGAGAGTTCGAAGACGCGTTCGAATCACACGCCAACGGCCGGTGTCCGGCCGATGGCCGTCTCGATCCACTGGAGGCAGACTAACATGAGCTCAGAGCCACAGCCGAGCGACGACGCACCGCCGTTGACCGAATCGATCGCGCCCGGGACGGCGACCGATCCGCCGGTCGGAACGACCGAGTCGACAGCGGTGACCGTCGACGGCATCGAGGTTCATCTCGAGGCGGGCGCGACACTGCTCGATGCAGTCGACCGAATCGAACCCGCAGACAACGTGCCCGCGCTGTGTCACTACGGCCGCGAGGGAATCGGCCCGCGCAGCGAGTGTCGCACCTGCATGGTCGACACTGACGCCTACGGCGTTGTGCCGGCGTGTAGCTTCCCGGCCGAAGACGGATTGACCGTCCGAACCGACGCCGAGGCGGCCGCCGAGGCACGCGACGTCAACCTCGATCTCGTGTTGTCGGATCACAACCTCAGGTGTACGACCTGTGGAAAGAACGGCCGGTGTGAGTTGCAGGACGCCGCCATCGACGAGGAGGTCGAAGAGCCGCGCTACGGCGTGCTCGACGACCGCGACGAGTACGAACCGCTCGATGACTCTTCGCCGTTCATCCAGATTGACCGCAACAAGTGCATTCTGTGCAACCGCTGTGTCGAGGCCTGCAACGACGTCCAGGTCGAAGGCGTCCTGCGAATCGAGGGCCATGGCCAGGACACCCGGATCGGCTTTCAGAGCGACGCCGAAACGATGGAGGAGTCGACGTGTGTCTCGTGTGGCCACTGCGCGACCGTCTGTCCGACCGGCGCGCTGGTCGAAAAGGGAATCGAGGACGCGACGACGATTCCGCTTCCGGGCTTTACCCAGAAGAACAGCATCGGCACAAGCTACGAGAACACCAAGCAACCGAAAGGGCCGATGACGCCGAAGAAACGCGCCGAAAACACAGCGACGCAACAACCGAGTACGGACGGCGGTATCGACACGGCGAAGGGTGCCGGTGGAATCGACGCGGGCGACGCGTTCAATATCGTGACCGCAGTCGGCGATGGCGACGCCGGCGAAAGCGCCGTCGATAGCGCCGACGGAAGCAATCATGACACCGTCGGCGTCGATTCCGGCGGAAACGACAGCGACGTCGACAGCGTAGAAGACGACAGCGACGTCGACACCAACAAGACGGCGGATGAAATCTGGGATGAGTCGACGGGAGGTGAGTGGCCATGAGCGACAGCGACGACCTCGACGGCGTTGCGGGCTACATGCAGCAGGCGAAACAACAGGCGCTCAAAAACGTCGAACATGTCGCCGAAGGCGTCGCCGCCGAGTCGCTCTCGGAGGGCAAACTGTTCGAAATCGCCCAGTCGATCGGCGACAGGCGTCTCGAAGAGTTGACCGTCGCCGATACGACCTGTGGCTACTGTGCGGTCGGCTGTCGGTTCGACCTCTACTCGGATGGCGAGGAGATTCTGGCGGCGCGCCCAACGGCCGAAGAAGACGCCCCGGTCAACGGCATTTCGACCTGCGTGAAGGGAAAGTTCGGCTACGACTTCGTCAACAGCGACGACCGACTGACGACACCGCTCGTTCGCGACGAGGCCGGCGCGTTCCGCGAGGCATCATGGGCGGAAGCGCTCGACCGCGTGGCGCAGGGCCTCGGCGAGATTCGCGACGAACACGGCGGCGAGGCGCTCTCGCTCATCGCCTCCTCGAAGGCAACCAACGAAGAAAACTACCTGATGGGCAAGTTCGCCCGCCAAGTGCTCGGAACCAACAGCGTCGACAACTGCAACCGGCTGTGTCACTCCTCGACGGTCGCAGGCCTCGCGAAAACCTACGGCTACGGCGCGGCCTCGATCTCCACCGAGGATCTCGAAATTGCGGACTGCATTCTGTTGACCGGGTCGAACACGACCGAGGCCCATCCGGTGCTCGCAACCCGAATCAAACAGAACGTCCGCGACGGGGCCAACCTGCTGGTTTTCGACCCACGTGAGATCCAGATCGCCGAGTACGCCACCCAGTACACCCAGGTGAAACCCGGCTACGACGCCGTCTGGATCAACGCACTCACCCGGTACATCATCAACAACGACCTCTACGACGAGACGTTCGTCGACGAGCGAACAACCGGCTTCGAAGAGGTCAAAGCGTCGGTCCAAGAGTTCACGCCCGAACGCGTCGAGGAGGTCACCGGTGTTCCGCACGAGGAGATCGTCTCGGCGGCCGAAACGATCGCCGAAAGCGACGCCTGCGTGTTCGGCTGGACGCTCGGACTCACCGAGCATTCGCACGGCACCGAGAACGTGATCGCCATGGCGAATCTCGCGGCGATCACCGGCAACCTCGGCCGACCAGGAACGGGCGTGTCGCCGTTCCGCGGCCAGAACAACGTCCAGGGCGGCGGGGGCGACATGGGACCGCTGCCCGACAACTTTCCCGGCTACCAGGACATCGCTGATGACGAAATTCGCGCGAAGTTCGAGGAGGCGTGGGACTGCGAGATTTCCGGCGAGTACGGCTACTACACGACCCAGATGTTTCTGGCGGCCGATGACGACGACATCCGCGGGATGTACATCATCGGCGAAAATGCGGCGCTCTCGGAACCAGGCGTCAACCACGCCGAGGAGATTCTCCGCGACCTCGACTTCCTCGTTGTCCAGGATCTCTTCGTGACCGAGACCGCCGAGTACGCCGACGTGGTGTTGCCGGCGTGCAGTTTCGTCGAGAAAACCGGGACGTTCACCAACACCGACCGAACCGTCCAGATGGTGAACAAGGTGATGGAGCCGAAGGGCGAATCGCGGCCCGACTGGCAGATTCTTCAGGATCTCGCCAACCGTATGGGTCGCGACTGGGCGTACGCGGACACCGCCGAAATCATGCGCGAGGTGAAGTCGTTGACGCCGCTGTATGGGGGGGTGAGCCACGAGCGAGTGAGGGACGAAGGCGGCCTCCAGTGGCCGTGTTGGGACGACGACCATCCCGGAACCCCCAGGCTGTACGCCGAGGAGTTCAACACCGAAAACGGGAAGGCGAATCTGCACGGCGTCGGCTACAGCGAACCCGCCGAAACGCCCGACGAGAGCTATCCACTTTCGTTGACAACGGGGCGCGTGCTGTATCAGTATCACACGGGGACGATGACCCATCGCGAGGAAGGAATCATGCAGTACACGCCGAGTGACTTCATCGAAATCCACCCCGAGACGGCCGAGGCCGCCGGCATCGAAAGCGGGGATATGGTGACCGTCGAGTCACGCCGCGGTGAAATCGTCGTGCCCGCCCAGCTCACCGACCGGGTCGGCCCCGACACGGTGTTCATCCCGATTCACTTCGCCGAGAGCGCCGTCAACCGGCTGACCAACGAGGAGCACATCGATCCCGTGGCGGCAACACCGGAGTACAAGGTGTCAGCCGTGCGGATCAGTCCCGCGGAGATGGCTGCACCGGATCACACAGGCGACATCGAAGCGCTGGGGGACGACTAAATGGCCGACCCACAGCACTCGTACCCCGAAAGTGCGACCAACGGCGCGCGCAAGAAGCGCGTCAACGGCGAGGGAACCGCGGCGGTCGAGGCGGCGGTCTCGACACACGGCGAAACCATCGCCGCCGCAATCGAGCGAAGCGATGAACTCGAGGATGCGCTCGAAACGACGATTCTCGTGCTCGCAAGCCTCGACGACGACGAGGTCGCCGCGTTGACCAACGCCGCGAGCAACCTCGTTGCCGCCGGCGACGGGCTGACGACCGACGAGGCCGCGGAACTGGCCGGTGAGGTCGGCACGCACGCTGGGTCGCTGTCGAACACGCTCGAAGTCGTTGTCGAACTCGAAGAACAGGGAATGCTCGACGACGTGCTCGAACTCCAGCGCGAGGGCGATCTCGACGAGCTAATGGCGACCGCACAAACGCTTTCGGCGCTCGACATCGACGACGACGCGGTCGCGGGGTTGAACGTGGTGCTCGGCGCGGTCGGCGAAGCCAGTCGTGGCTCGAAACCGGTCGGCCCGCTCGGATTGCTCCGTGGACTCACGACGCGCAACGCAAAAGCCGGCCTCGGCTTCGCGCTGACCGTGCTCAAATCGCTCGGTCGGCGGCTTCGCGAATAACCGTGAGCGACGACTCCTCGGTCTGCCCGCGCTGTGGCGTCGGCTGTCGACTCGCTCCCGGAGACAATGCGCGCGCTCGCGGCGTCGTCGGTCCCGCAAACCCCGACGCTAGCCTCTGTCAGAGCGGCATCGCCGCCTACGACAGCGACCGCGAGCGACTCACCCAGCCGATTGTTCGGCGCGGCGACGACCAACGGAGTGTCTCGTGGGAAACCGCGTACGACCACGCCGTCGACCGGCTGTTGGCCGTTCGAGCGAGCCATGGCCCCGACGCGCTGGCGTTTTTGGGTGCGCCCCACTGCACGAACGAGGAGAACTACCTGCTGCAAAAGCTCGCCAGACTGCTTGGGACCAACAACGTCGACAACCGGGCACGGGCGTGTCACGTCTCGATGACGCGCGCGCTCGCCGACCGAGTCGGCTGGGCGGCGACGACGAATCCGCTATCGGAGCTGCTCGACAGCGACGTGATTCTCGTTGCCGGCGCGAACCCCGCCGAACGCCAACCGGTCGCGTTCAACAGTTTCGTTCGGCCGGCGGTCAACGCGGGCGCGACACTGGTCCATATCGACCCGGTTGGCAACCGAACAACCCGACTGGCGAGCCACCACCTCGCGCCACGGCCCGGCACCGACGCACTGGTGTTCGATCTGTTGAGTGCGACGATCATCGACAAACCCGGCGGTGTCGACACCGAATTCGTCGAGGAGCGAACGCGAGGCTACGAGGCGTTTGCCGACTCGGTTGGCATATTCGATTGGGAACGGGCGGTGGCGATCGCCGACGTCGACACGGCTGCACTCGAAACCGTTGCCGATCACGTCGCCGACGCCGACCGGGTGGCCGCCCTCGTCGGCACCGGCATTGAGGGCGACGACGGCGACGCCGCGAACGCCCTGCTCAACCTCCTGTTGGCGACCGGTAACCTCGGCCGACCGGGAACCGGCGTCTACGTCCTCCGTGGACTCGTCAACGAGCAGGGTGCAACCGACGCGGGCTGTGTGCCCGACTGGCTGCCCGGCCAACAGCCCGTGACCGATCCAGCCGCGCGCGCTCGGGTGGCCGACGAGTGGGGCATCGAACCGCCAGCCAAACCGGGGAAAACGGCGAGCGAACTGCTCGAATCGTTCGGCCGGGAGGTTCGCGGCGCGGTCGTCGTCGGTGAAAACCCCGCGGTCTCGAAGCGCGATCCAGACTGGCTCGATTCGCGACTCGGGTCGCTCGACACCCTCATCGTCTGCGACCTCGTCGCAAGCCGGACGACGCGACATGCCGAGGTGGTGTTTCCGGTCGCCGCAGGAACGGAAAAAACGGGGACGGTCACAAATATCGATCGACACGTGCAGCGATCCGAGCCAACGGTCGAACCACCATCAGGAACCCAGAGCGATCGGCGGGTGTTGTGTGAACTCGGCGAGCGGTGTTTTCCGGACGAATTTTTCTTCGCATACGATGATGCAGCCGAGGTGTTTGCCGAGTTGACACGCGTTGCTCCGACTCACGCGGGAATTTCGTTCGACGATCTCGACGGCGCGGGTCGGCAGTGGCCATTTTCGGAGCAACGTCTGTATGCGGACGCATTCGGGACGGACGACGGTCGCGCGGTGTTCACGACGGTGACCACACAGGTCGACCGCGGTAGTCATAGTGTCGATAATGGGAGTCACGATGTCGACAGCGACAGCCACGGAATCAACCACGGCAGTGACAGTCACGATGTCGACCGCGAAGACAATGAGGGACTCACACTCGTCGTGGGCGGCCGGGCAAGCGAAATCGAGAGCGATCCGAGTGCGAGCGATACTCGGCTCCGGATTCATCCCGACGACGCAGCGGCGTACGGCGTGAGCGACGCCGACACTGTTCGTGTTTCGAACGGCGAGGCCGACCGCGAAACGGAAATCGAAGTCACCGATCGAATTCGCCCCGGAACGGTCTATCTGCCCGCGTCGGTCGCCGACGTGTTTCTCCGCGGTGAGTCCTCAACAGTGACCGTTGGCCCGAGTTCGATACCGAACGACGACTCCGCGTGAGAGCCTCGGCGACAGGCAGTGAAACCGAACACCGCCGACCACCTACTTACATACGGCGTGGCGTAGACGACAGTAGTATGGTCGCAATCATCGGTTCACTCATTTCATTCCTGATCGCTCTGCTCGTCGGTGGGCTTGCGATCTACATCAGCGCGAGCGCCGTCGTCGGCGTAAAAAACTACAGCCATGCGGTCGTCACCGCGTTGCTCGGGGCTATCGGTTGGTTCATTGGGTCGTTGATCCCGGTGATTGGCTCGGTCGTCGCACTCGTCGTATACCTTGGCGTCATCAACTGGCGATACCCCGGCGGCTGGGTCAAAGCCGCAATCATCGCAATCGCCGCCTGGCTGTCGGCGCTGGTTATTTTGTTCCTCGTCAACGCGGTGTTCGGCCTCGGCGTCGGCGCGTTCGGCGTGCCCGGCGTCTAAGCCGCCACTCGCGGTAACTGTTTTGTGAGCAGATTGCTGTACGCAACTATTTGTGCAGCCTGTGCAGAATTGGTTCGTATTAAAAGAGTGATCCAAGAGCCTGTGTTCGACCGCCCCATCGGGCGTTGCTATGACTCCAACACTCGATAACGGTTCGCTCCACGACGTACTGGGCGTTGGATTTGCCCGTGGCGCACCCGCGTTCGGTGCAAGCGAGACCGTGTTTGAGCTCTCGATTCCCTGTGACTAACGCGTTGCTGTTTCTGGCGTTTTTTCGCTGTTGGACTCACTATTGAGCGAGGATCACGGGGTCAATTAAACGGCCGTCGCTACGGGTCTGTTCGAAAACAAGCCAAGGGCCGGATTTGAACCGGCGGGGGTTCCGCTCTGCAGGCGGATGCGTTGGGCCGGACTCTGCCACCTTGGCGCATGAGAAAATATCGCCGAGGCGCGCTTAAGCCTAGCGGTCTTCCCGTTCTCAGTTTGCGTGG
>SL_4KL_010_BRINEDRAFT_10000059_pt1 | contig 41301 bp, 45 predicted proteins | sample SodLak_010_BRINE_2_FD_10664 | JGI IMG/M metagenome (IMG submission 10664) | reverse complement strand
TCGTCGAGCGCGCGAGAAACTGCTTGTACTATCGTATCGTCTGCCATTATTCACCTCCGTAGTACGCAGGATATGCTCCTACGGGTCAGTGACACAGGCTATGCCTGTCTCACCGGAGAGTGGCCCATCAGCGTTAAAAAGCCGTCGAACCCGATTCAGCCGTCTGTGGGTGTTTCACACGCGTTGGCGTCTGGTTACGATTCTCACACAGGCCCGCGGAGACCATACTGAAGTATACAACGTTTTATTCTCACGAATACAGAATCTCACAATGGGCTTGCAGGTCGACATTCGTAAACTGGAGTTATTCAATAGGATCTGTCGACAGGGATCGATTCAGGTCGCAGACAGCCTCTCGCAGATGTCTGGGATGAACGCCGAGATCGAAATGGCGAAAATCAACTTTCTACACATTGACGATGTGAAAAAACACATCGGCAACCGCAATGCGGTCGGCATTACCATTGAGCTGACCGAATCGCCGTACGGGCACGTGCTGTTTTTGCTTGATCCAGCCGACAGCAAGCGACTCGCTCAGTCGATGATACCGGGCGATATGGGTGGTGATGACGCCGATGGCTTTTCGAGCATGGAGAAATCTGCGATCCAAGAAATCGGCAACATCATGACCTCGAGTTACATCGACGGCTGGGCAAACGTCCTGCATACGACGATCAACATGACGACGCCGAGTTTTACCTACGGTTCGACCCGCAAGATCATCGATAATATGGGTGGGCTTCCGGACAAAGAGATGGTGTTCGTGCTCGATTCGGAAATCACCACACAGAACACCGGTCTCGATCTCACCGTCTACACCTTCCCACAGCTCGATTCGCTGGTCAACCTGGTTCGACAGATCGACGTCGACGCCGACGTTTAGTTTAGCTGTCACTCTTTTCTGGTCTCCTATGCACTCGGCAGAAAAGCCTCGGCTCTGACGGAGAGTTTACTACTCTCGAGGTCTGGTCGAAAGCACACAGTCGCAACTGTTCGTATACATCAACCAGAAACGAAAGAAGATCGCCGACCGATTATGCGCTTGCGTCGTCGACGAGGATCTCGTCGTACTCGCCGGCATCAACGCGTTCTTTGAACGTACGGGCGTCTTCGCCGTCGATGGTGACTCCAAGGGTCATGCAGGTGCCGCTGACTTCTTTTGCAGCGTTTTTTACGTCGTACGACAGCAGATCTGTCGATTTCTGCTCGGCGACCTTCTTGAGCTGTTCGACCGAAAGATCAGCGACGAAGTTCTCGTGGGGCTCACCGCTGCCCGACGAGAAACCAGCTTCGTCCTTGATGAGTTCGGATGTCGGCGGTACGCCGATTTCGATCTCAAAGGAGCCATCATCTTCGTACTCGATGGTAACGGGGACTTCCATCCCGTCGAAAGCTTCCGTTTCGTCGTTGATCTGCTGTACAACTGCTTGGACATCAACCGGAGTCGGTCCGAGTTCCGGACCGAGCGGTGGGCCAGGGTTGGCCTGACCACCAGGAACGAGTGCTTCGATAGTTCCAGCCATATGCTCACGAAACCGTTGTCGGCTTTTAACGGTTGTTCTTTGGGTGTCGGTACGAGAGAGTCTGCCACGGTAGCCAGCGGCTGTTCGGTGAGGTTGATCCTTTGATTAGAACTCCGTTGCAAACGACTCAACAGCACCTGCTTCCTCCGCAATCGCACCGAGCAGTGTGGCCACACCCTCGAGGTCTTCGGTGTCGATCACTTCGACCGGTGTGTGCATATATCGGTTCGGAATCCCGATGTTGAGCGAGGGAATCCCGCCTCGACTGGTATAAAACCCGTCGGCGTCAGTACCAGTTCTGGTTCCTGTCGCTTGCAGTTGGACATCGACATCCGCTTTGCTAGCGGCTTTTCGGGCGAGTTCGACCACGTTCGGATGGTTTGCACTGCCTCGAGAAATCACCGGCCCTGCACCGAGTTCGACCGGGCCTTTGTGTTTGGCCTTGACGTCTGGGTTGTCGGTTGCGTGGGTCACATCGACCGCAATAGCAGCATCAGGGTTGAGATCGAAGCCGACCATCTGTGCGCCCTTGATGCCGAGTTCTTCTTGAACGGTACTAACGGCGTAGATTGTGGCCGACACATCGTTTTCGACCGCATGCCGCAGGCCTTCGGCCGCACTCCAGGTGCCGACGCGGTTGTCCATCCCGCGGGCCGAAAGCCGGTTGCCGTGGAGTTCGAACAACTCGGTCGAAAACGTGATTGGGTCGCCGACTTCGACCAACTGTTCGGCTTCGTCTGCATCTGCTGCACCGATGTCGACGAACTGCTCTGAGATATCGCTGTACTCCTCGCTGCCCACCTCTCGGAGATGGATCGCAGTTTGGCCGATAACTCCCTGGCGAGGTTCGTCGGCGTGTACGGTGACGTGTTGGCCCTGAGAGATTGTACGATCCGAACCGCCGATTCGTGAGATTCGCAGAAAGCCGTTGTCGTCAATATCTCGGATAATAAAACCGATTTCGTCGGCGTGTCCTGAAAACGCGATTTCCGGGCCGTCGCCCGAGCCGTTGTGGACGGCGATTGCATTGCCGTAGTCGTCGGTTCGTACCTCATCGGCGAACTCACTCACATAGTCGATCCACACACGCTGGCCTGCGGTTTCGTACCCCGAAGGGCTGGCTGTCGACAACAGTGACTCGAGAAACTTCCGTCGTGCAGATTCCATACCTGCGAGATGTGATACCACCCCTATCAACCTAGCGTTTCGACTGAATCTCACCCGCCTGTTCGGTGAGCAGCCACTCGCCGATGGTCGCCACAACGGATTTAGGGTGGTTGTCCGTATACTGTTGTATGGGTAACATTACACTACTCGAACTCCACGTTCCTGAGGGCGATATCCAACTCGGTCCGAAATCAATTGGCGGCACGAAGTTAGACACTGACACAGACACCGAGACTGACTCCGAGCCAGCCGACTCTCCCGAGGAGACCAACAGCGGCCGGTCACTCGGTACGGTGTTGGTGGCTGTTGGGATTGTCGCCGTCTTGGCAGTCATCGCGACGAAGTTCCTCGGCGAAGACGCCGCCGACGAGATCGCCGGCTTTGACGACGCAAACTGACCGCCGCACAAGGACTTTACTCACGCAGGTTTAGGCGTACATATGGATCTCTTTCGCGGCGTTCAGGCGGTCGCCGACTCCAGCGGCGACAGCATTATTGACTGGGATGCCGTCGCAGCGGCGGCAAAAGCCGCAACGCCTCGCGGTGGACTCGAGTTGTCTCCCACTGAGCAGGCGGGGTACAGAACTGACGTTCGAGACGCTCGAGATCGCCTCCGGTCGGTCGGTGAACTCGAGTTTGACCTCCCAGCAACCATCGAAGTCCAGAATCGCCACCACTGGATCGATGCCAATATTACAACGTTCAGACGTGTCGTCGAACCGCTCGAGGGCCAACAAATGTTGGCTCCGGGGGTCTCGCGAGCGATCAACACTGGAACGATGGCTGTCACACTTGGTTTTCTCGGCCGGAACGTCCTCGGGCAGTATGACCCGCTGTTGTTGGCAGAGACAGACGAGCACTCGCTGTATTTCGTTCGACCGAACATTCGACGCGTAGCGACGCAGTTGAACGTCGAGTACCCGCGCTTTCGTCGATGGATCGCCTTCCACGAAGTCGCTCACGCCGCCGAGTTCGGTGCCGCACCGTGGCTCCCGGGCCATCTCGAAGATCGCATGCAAAACGCAGTCAGTGATCTCACAGAGGGACATCTCAACCGCGAGGCCTACAGAGAGCTGAATACGGCGATGACAGCCGTCGAAGGCTACGCCGAGTTGCTGATGGATCGGGCGTTTGACGACGAGTACGCTGATCTGCGAGCGAAACTCGATGCCCGTCGGCAGGGCGGCGGCCCCGTTGTGCAGTTGATGCGCCGGCTGTTGGGACTCGGACTCAAACGCCAACAGTACGAACGTGGTGCGGCGTTTTTCGAGGCAGTGGCTGATGCTCGTGATATTGCGGCCGCAAGCGCCGTCTGGGAACGACCCGAAAACCTCCCGACTGACGAGGAACTCGACACACCAGGGCTGTGGCTCCAGCGCGTCGAGCGATAGTCGTCGGCTGAATCTCACCGGAGCGTTTCGCGGAACTCCTGAAGGTTACGGAGAACGAACCACAGCAGAACGACCCCGATGACAACTCCAAGAGCAAAAACGACAGCGAGCTCACCGGGTGTCGGGTTGATATACAGCGACATCAACACCATCGAACCTGCAACCAGCAGGACGAAGCCGACTTTGAGTCGTGTGTTCGCAACCGATTTTTCTTCGTCGGTCAACGACGAGCCGACCATCAGCCCTCCCACGCAAACAGGTCGTCTTCAGCCGTCTGGAGTTCCTCGTTGGCCGCCGAGACGTGGAGCGTGACGAACTGCCAGGGGTCGCCGCTCTCGCGTCGGGTGAGCGTTCCCGTCCACCGCGTCTCAAAGGAGTAGTCGGCGTCGAGTTGGCTGTTAGTCCACTCGAGAGTAACTTGGTCACTAAACCACGCCGTATCTCTGTCAACCGACACTGACAGGTCGTGGCTCTCGACAGTCCACTCGACGGTTGTGGCGGTTTGTTCCGAAAGCCCAGCAGCTACATCGGCATAGCCGACGAACCGCTCGCTGAGACCGACTTTGATCGTATCCGGTGCCTCTCGGAAAAACGCAGATAGCGACTTGCCGTCTCTGAGTGCCGCATAGTAGGCGGTCACTGTCCCTTCGGCGTCTTGGTTCATGATTGGGCCTCGACCGGATACGGCTTTAAACCAGTGTTTCGACGCTCCCGCAGTCTGTTGGAGTGCTGGACGACTCGTTGTCTGTGCTATTTTGTGGTGTTCCAGTAGGAGACCGAGGCGAGTTTATCGCCGACTGGCGTGTTGCCAACTGCGAGATCGAGCTTTCGGAACGGGCGGGCGACAGACCGTGGGAGGCTCCGATAAAAACCGTACGGCAGGACAAAATCGTGTGATTCATCGACCAGATCGAGTTGTGCGTCCGCAAGCAGGCTCTCGACGTCCGTCCGCGAGTAGAGCCGTGATCCCATCGGTAAGAACCGATTGTAGAGCACGCGCGTGCTTTCGAGATTGAACGTATCGAAAAACACCTGGCCCTTCGAGACGCGACGGAGTTCGCGCAAAAACGTCACTGGCCGATCCGCGAGATGGAAAAACCGCATGGCAAAGACGGCATCGAAATGGTCGTCCGGAAACGGAAGCCGGGCCGCATCCCCGCGCATAAACTCGACGCGTTCAGCAACGCCTGCGTCTTTGGCTTTCTGTCGACCCTGTGCAAGCATCGCCCCGGAGATGTCGAGTCCAGTGATATCGGCTCCCTGTTGGGCCATCATTACGGTAAACCGGCCGGTTCCGCAGGCGACTTCCAGTATGCGTTTGTCCTCGAGCGGACCTAACGCAGAGACCACCGCCGCCTTTTCGCGCCGATCAATGAATCTCCCGCCCTCCGAAAAGCGCTTGTCGTCGTACTCCGCGGCGACGTCGTCGGCCTGGTACCACTCTTTGCCTTTCACAGTTGCCCAAACTGCACACTCAAACATTAAAACCGTACTGGATATGCGTTCGTCGTGTGACTGGCCAACTGTGGCACAGAGACAACCCAGATAGGCTGATAACTGGAGGATTTACACTAGTATAGCCTTATACAATATGCATAAATTTGTGTCATATGTAGACAACCTTTACCATCTCTCCGTTTGATTGTATGTAGTATGAGCACTAGTCCAGTCGAAGCCGGTAGCCACGTCGAACTGTCGGAATCGGAGTTTCGTGACCGCCTTCGGGAACTTCCCCCAAGTGCGAAACTCGTTGCCAAAGTCTTAGAGACTGACCAACCGCTCTCACAGGGACAGTTGGTCGACGAATCACTGTTGCCCGACCGAACAGTGCGGTACGCACTCAACCGCCTCGAGGAATCCGAACTGATCGGCTCACGCTACAGTTTTAAAGACGCCCGGAAACAGGTGTACTATCTGAACACCTAACCCGCCAACGCTGTATTTTCCGTCCGCATTCTGTAGAAACTAACAATCCCCTATTTTATATACGCTCTCTAATAACATACTGTATGCAGCTCTCGGTCATCGTTCCGACACTTAACGGACGAGACCAGCTGTCGTCGTGTCTCGATCAGTTGACAGCGACAGCACCCGATGCCGAACTGATTGTCGTCAACGGCCCGTCGGCAGACGGTACGACCGGGATGGTTCGTGACCGAGACGATGTCGATGTGCTGGTCGAAGTTTCGGCCCGGACAGTCAACGTTGCCCGGAACGCCGGTATTGAGGTGGCTTCTGGAGATGTTATCGCCTTTGTGGGCGACGACCTACGCGTCGAAGACAGTTGGCGAACTGCAATCGCCGAAGGGTTGACAACCGCCCCCGTCGTCACCGGCCCCACCCATCGAACCGTCCCCGGTGGGATGACGACCGAATCTCCCGAAACGAAGGATGTCGCCCGACGACAGGTCACCTATATTTCTGGAAGCAATGTCGCCTTTGAGGCCGACGTGTTGGACACACTGGATGGCTTTGATGAGTATCTCGAGACGGGCGGTTCGCGGGATGTCTCTCATCGCCTCGCTGGCATAGAGACGCCTGTTGCCTGGGAGCCCTCGATGAGCGTTCGCTGTGAGTACGAAGCCGACGGCGGTCACAGACAGCGCGATTGGGGCTGGAAATATCGCGCGCTGAGCTATCGGTTAATCAAAAATTACGGGATTCGCCCCACGATCATTCGGCGAACACTCTCGCATGCACTGTATGATGCAGCCACAGCCGCCCGCGATGTGGTCGGCGGCAGCGCCCAGCCCACCGCCTGGTTTGGAACAGGCAAAGAGGTGGTCTCGGGAATGACAACCGGTTTCTCAGACGGCCTGGTCGCCAGAAGTCGCGACCGCGAAGGCTCACGTAACCCTCATGGCATCTCGAAACGTGCTGATCGTGCGGTCGCACGCTATGACTGGCGGGATTCGACACCGAACACACGGTGAGCTACTGGGGTGCAAGCCCTGGAACCAGCCGAACCGGATTCTTGTTGAACACACGGTTCATGGCGTCTTCGGAGACATCCAAAGTAAGTATTTCCATGATCGCGACGTTCGGATGCACCTCGGGCGTCCCGCTTCCAAACAGAATTCGATCTGGATGCTCTAACAGTCCACGCTCGAGGAGTTCTCTCGAGCGGACAGCCCATGTATCCAGATACAGCCGGTCGTAGCCCTCGAGCAATCCCAGTGCGTGTTCCATGCGTGCGTGATCCATCGGGTAACCGCCGAAGCCAGCCAATATCACCGGAAACCCACGGTCGATCACGAGCTGTTCGGCCGCCGCTGGCGGAAATGCCGTTCGGCAGTAGACCGCAACGGGGAGATCGACCACTGCGAGTTCCTCGAGTACGTGCTCGTCTGGGAGCCCGTCGACTACCGGATCGAGCACGAAGCCATGAAATCGATCGTCGTAGGCGTACTGCTCGACATCGCCCGGTCGGGTATGGTAGTTCTGACGTTCGGCCCGAATGTTTTTGAGCATTGCGACGGGCCCGCCAGTGACATCTCGTGGGCCGTTGAGCCGGGCGAATGCCAAAAACGGCCGGTCGACGCTGAGTCGAGCGACGGCGTTGTTCGCCCGGAGATATCCTTCAGTTTTCTCCCTCGGCGTTGGCGAGACACAAGCCCGGACGATGCCTGCCTGATGGTATTCGCGTTCCAACTGGTCGGGGCCGGTCTCGTGGCCGTAGGTTGCGACGGCCTGTTCGTTGTGATCGAGATGCCCGTGACAGTCGACCACCCGGAACCCGTGTTCCAACTCCAGCATTAGTTACCCGTCACACGCGTTGCATATAGTTGTTTCAACCATGAACTGCTGCCAACTGAACGAGAATGACAGATCGATTGGCCACTACTGACAGAATGACTGGGCTCTGTTGATAGAGCCTTTGACCTGCAAGCATACACCAGCAGGTCTACCGGCGGCCCCGCTGGTGGTTTCGTTGAACACATAGTAGTAATGTTTATATAGAACTGCAAACCATCTGGAAGTGAGGCATTCATCATGGCATCACGACAACAGCAACCACTGTTCATTCTCTCGGAAGGCAACGAACGGACAAAGGGACAGGCTGCCCAGGATTCAAACATTCGTGCGGGCAAAGCCGTCGCAAACTCGGTTCGAACCACACTCGGACCGAAGGGCATGGACAAAATGCTCGTTGGCTCCTCAGGTGATGTCGTTATCACCAACGATGGGGCGACGATTCTCAACGAAATGGACATTGAGCATCCTGCAGCCCAGATGATCGTCGAAGTCGCCGAAACCCAGGAGGTAGAAGTCGGTGACGGAACGACGACAGCCGCCGTCCTGTCTGGCGAACTGCTGTCGGAAGCAGAAGATCTGCTTGATTCGGATCTTCATCCCACAGTTATTGTCGAGGGCTATCACGAAGCCGCCCGCCTCGCCGCAGAGGCCATCGACGAACAGGTACTCGACATCGATCTCGATGACGATATCCTCGAGGCGGTCGCCGAATCCTCGATGACCGGGAAAGGAACCGGAGACGTAACCGCTGACGTCCTCGCCCAGCGCGTTGTTGCGGCAGTCCGACAGGTCGCCACCAATGATGGTGTCGACCGAGAGGATGTCCGTATTCACACCCAGACGGGCGGTGCAAGCAGCGCTACGGAACTCGTCGATGGCGTCATTCTCAGCGAAGAGCCAGCCAACGCCAACATGCCCCGTCAACTCGAGGATGCCAGCGTCGCTATCTTGGAGTCCAAACTCGAGGTTCGGACAGGTGAAGCCGGCGCTGAGTATTCAATCTCGAGCGTCGGGCAACTCAACGCCGCTGTCGAAGCCGAGGACACCGAACTCCGCGGCTACGCCAAAACGCTCAGCGAGGCGGGCGTCGACGTCCTGTTCTGTACGAAGAAGATCGACGACCGCGTGGCGGGCTATCTGGCCGACGCCGGTATTCTGGCCTTTAGCAACGTCTCTTCGAAGAAATCCAAAGCCCTCGCCAAAGCAACGGGTGCCAAACATCTCGGGACGCTCGAGGGGATCGAAGCCTCGGATCTCGGCTCGCTGGCTTCGCTGTCGATCGAAACCTACGACGACGAAGACACCGTCTTCGTTGACGGTGGTTCCGATTCGAACTACGTGACGCTGTTCGTCCGCGGCAGCACTGATCATGTGATCGACGAACTCGAGCGCGCACTCAACGATGCTATTGATGTTACCATCGCTGCGCTGGATAAAGGCGGTGTCGTCCCCGGTGCCGGCGGCACCGAAGTTGCGATCTCTGAGTACGTCCGAAGCCGCGCCGCAAGCGTCGAGGGTCGCAAACAGCTGGCTATCGAAGCGTTTGCGACCGCGGTTGATGCGCTGCCCCGCACGCTCGCCGAAAACACCGGCATGGATTCGATCGATGCGCTAGTTGATCTCCGTGGTACCTACGACTCGGAGGGTCGAGCCGGTATCGTCTCGACGGGCCGCAGCGGCGAAATTGGCGACCCAGTCGAAGCTGGCATCATCGATCCCGCGGCGGTCAAACAGGAGGCCATCAAGTCGGCTACCGAGGCCGCGACGATGATCCTCCGGATTGATGACGTGATCACCGCCGAATAGAACGCGAGCAGTTCCCTGTTGGTTTTATATTTTTGTTTGCAGAGTGAGTTCTCTGTGCGATCTTGGGGTCAATCGCCACTGCCGGCCGTACAGCATCTGTGTTTCTGTCTCGGCGCTACTTGCCAGACGTAACCGAGACTGAGTTGTGTTATCACGCTGCAGCCAAGATAGTAGGGACTTAGTAGATAGACGATTATCCATCACCGAAGACAGTCAGCGTTTCCGAGGGAACCAGTACATATGACCAAAGAATACGACCTAGTCATCGTCGGCGGTGGAATAAGTGGCGCATCACTGTTGTACACAGTAGCAACGTTCACCGATATCGAACGTGTCGCGCTGATCGAAAAGGAACACGAGATTGCTGCGATCAACTCTCATCATACACACAACTCGCAGACACTTCATTTCGGTGACATCGAGACCAACTACACCCTCGAGAAAGCCGAGAAAGTAAAAGAGGGCGCAGAGATGGTCGCAGGCTATCTTGAGGCCAAAGACCCCGACCGCGAGATGCATGCCAAACGAAGCAAGATGGTACTAGCGGTTGGCGACGAGGAAGTCGCAAAACTCGAGTCCCGCCAGTACGACGAAGGCTTCGGCGAGTTGTTCCCCAAACTCGAGGCGATCGGTCGTCAAGAGATCGCCGAACTCGAGCCGAAAGTCGTCGAGGGTCGAGATCCCGATACAGAACTCTTGGCACTTCAGACGCCGGACGGCTACACCGTTGATTACGGTGCGTTGGCCCAGGCGTTCGTTGACCAAGTTCGTGATCACGACCACGTAGACGTCTTTACTGACACGAAAGTCGAACGAGTCAACGAGACTGCCGATGAGTTCCTCATCGAAACCGACGACGCCGGCTGGTTCAGCGCAGATGCCACCGTCGTCGCCGCGGGTTCCCATAGTCTACAGATCGCCAAGCGGATGGGCTACGGCGAAGACCTCTCGTTGTTGCCGGTTGCCGGCAGCTTCTTTATTGCCGACGAACCGCTGCTTAACGGCAAAGTCTACACGCTACAGATGAAGAAATTGCCGTTCGCGGCGGTTCACGGCGACGCTGAGGTTCACGATGGTAATCTGACGCGCTTCGGCCCGACCGCAAAGGTCGTCCCAGCCTTAGAGCGCGGAGAGCTTTCGACGGTTGCGGATTTCTTCGATGTCTTCCAGTTGAATCTCGATTCGCTGTTGAGCTACGGCAACATTATGGCCGACCGAATCTTGCTCCCGTACGTCCTGAAAAACCTGGTGTACGATCTGCCCGTTGTCGGCGAGAAGTCCTTCCTTCCGCACGTCCAGAAAGTCGTGCCGACTGTCGAAGACGGTGACATCAAACGTGCGAAAGGCTTCGGCGGAGTGCGACCACAGATTGTCAACACCTCGACGAAATCACTTGATATGGGCGAAGCCAAACTGACTGGCGACAACATCATTTTCAACATTACACCGTCGCCCGGTGCTTCGACCTGCCTGAAAAACGCCATGCGGGATACCGAACAACTCATTGAGTTCCTTGATGATGAATACGAGTTCGACGAAGAAGGCTTCCGGCGGGCGACAATCGACAACTTCCCACGTCAAAAAGAACCGATTCCGGCCGACGACTAACGGCCGATAGGCTTTCGCTATCGCAGGCCAACCCCTCCGCTCGAGACCATGAGGACTACTGCGATTGTGAACAACACGAGGCCGAATCCGACAGTCCCGAGCGACGAGCCGGCCTGGACTGTCGGATCGAGAAATGCGTGCTGTGGATTTTGTGGATCGTAGTAGACGGTTGTCGGCTCACCTGCTTCATACGGCTCGATGGCTGTTTTAGCGGCCAAATGCGTCCCAAACAGGCTGTTAGACTGGCGGCCCGGATACAGCCGATTGCCCTCGAGTCGCTGGGTCGGTGTCTGGTATTCGTATTCAATATACGGCTGGTAGCTTTTCGAGGTGTTGTTTCCTCGCACTTCTCGAATATCGATTGTCTCGACAGTCCCGCGTGCCTGTTCGGCGCACCGAACTACTCGCCACTGGCTGTAATACTGCCACGTGCCATCGAGCACCGCAAGCAGGCCGAAAAGTCCGATCACAACAGCCCCGACTGCTGGCAACGTTCCGAACTCTCTTCGCATACAATCTGGTGTCGATACAGCCACAAATACGTGGCTCCGCCGGGCCCGGTGCGGAGACAGGAATGTATATAGCTGTTCTGTCCAGTGTGCAATCATATGCGCCGGGATCGAAACGACCACTGGGCTATGGTGTCGGCGTTTCGGTCTACAGTCGATGGTCGCCTCGAGATCGACACACGAACCCTTGCGGTGTTTCGGATCGCACTTGGGCTGCTCGTCATTGCAGATCTCGTCTTGCGGGCCAGAAACTTCGAGTTGTTCTACACTGAAGCCGGTGTCGTCCCGCAATCGCTCGCGCTGGCGGCTCCACCCGCTGATGTGGCATCAATCTATTTCATTTCGACCGACCCGTCGGTCACCGCCGGGCTGTTCGTCATCCATGGACTGCTTGCGTTCAGTTTGCTCGTCGGCTACCGTGCGCGTCTGTCGACTGTGTTGGTCGCCGTCTTTGTCGTCTCGCTGGATCTCCGCAACCCACTGGTGTTGAGTTACGCCGACACATTGTTTATGTGGCTACTGTTCTGGGCGATTTTTCTCCCGCTGGGCGAACGCTGGTCAATCGACGCCGTCCACGCCATCGGCCCCCCTCGAGAAACGGTTGGTGGACTGCCCGCAGCGCTCATTCTACTGCAGGTGCTCACTGTCTATGTCGTCAATGGAATCCACAAAACCGCCTCGGAGCTGTGGGCCAGCGGCGAGGCTGCAGTGTTGGTGATGGGTCTCGACGATATGACGTTCTTGGCGGTGGATGTCGTCGCTAGCTTCCCACAGTTGTTGGCGGTCGGTGGACAAATCTGGTACGGGATGCTGCTTGGGTCGTGGTTTTTGATTGTGCTCCGGGGTCGGTCGCGAACCGCACTTGTGGCGGTCTTTGTCGTCGCGCATCTGTCGTTTGCGGTGACTGTCCGTATCGGAGCCTTTGGGTTCGTCTCGATTACCGGGGTGATCCTGTTTTTGCAGGCGAGTTTCTGGAGTGACCTCCGGAGGCTCCTCGAGCGGGTCGGTGGTCTCGAAACGCTGTCGAGTCTCTCGTCGCATGCCGAAGATGCCGCCGCAAGCGTGCCTCGAGGGCCTCGAGTGGATGTCTGCAGTGCCTTCGCCCGCTACCACCGACCGATGGTTGGCCTGTTGGCTGGAGTTATCGGACTGATAGTAGTCCTCTCAGTGCTGTCGGCCGGTGGTGTTGTTGACAATCAGCCAGCTGACGACCTCGAGGCCGCTACCACAGCAGTGGTCGACCACCAGACAGAGTGGTCGATTTTTGCGCCCGAGCCACGGCGCACGGCCCGACAGTATGTTGTTGCAGCCGAATCGCCGACTGGAGCCCACTGGGACATTCATACCGACCGCGAGCTCACAGCCGACCGACCGCCCGAACTGCAGACACAGTTTGCGACCTACCGCGAGCGGTTTTATTTCTCGAGTGTACGGCATGACTCGCCGGAAGGAACCCAACAACTGTTAGCCGACTACTACTGTGAGACGGCGACAGTCGGCGACGAACCGAGTGAGTATCTCACGTTGTACGTACTCGAAGAATCAGTCACCACCCAGACTGCCCGGACGCCCGAAGACCGCGACCGAACCGTCCACGAACTCGAAAGCTACAGTTGTACTGGCCAGCCGCCACAGCGCGTCGAACTGCCAACAGCGTAGGTAAATCCTACTTGGTGACTGCCTCGAGGCGCTCGGCGAGTGTCGAGCGAATCGCTCCGATGTCGCCACCGACTCGAACGATCTGGTATCCCTGCTCGATAGCTTCGCGGGCGTCTGCGGGGTCGTTCTGAATCCGACCGATTGGAACCTCCGCATCCAGACAGGCCGTTCGAGTACGCTCGATTGCTGTCTCGAGTTGGTCGGCGGTTGTATGCAGTGGTTCGCCGCCTGACAGCGACATCGACAGATCCGCCGGCCCGACAAACACAAAGCCCAACTTCGAGACCGAAAGAATCTGTTCGATATTGTCGACTGCGGTTTGATTTTCGATCATCGTGCCGACGAGCACTTGCTCGTCTTCGCCGCCGATGTGACTTTCGACGTAGCCTTCCCACTCGCTGGTGCGACCTAGTCCGACCCCGCGGTCGCCGACATCACCCTCGTAGGAAAAGTACGCAGCAGCGACTGCCTGCCGTAGTTCGGCGGCTGTTTCGACCCGTGGGATGAGTATCGTTCGCACCCCCGCATCCAACACTTTACGCACAAGCGGTGGGTTGGGCTCGGGCAACCGCACAAGCAGTTCGATGCCGCCAGTCTCGGCAGCGCGGGTCAGCTCCTCAAACACAGTGCTGTCGTACGGGCTCGGCCCGCCGTGTTCGAAATCCAACCAGACGAAATCGAAGCCGACCGATCCAAGCAGTTCGACTACTGTCGGCGAAAACGTTCCGCAGGCAGCCCCAACAAGCGTCTCGTCCGTCTCGAGTGCCTGTCGAAAGCCGTTTTCGACCCTCATTGGTGAGCCTCCTGGCCTACTGCCTCGGGATTGATCGTCGAGTCGGGCAGGCCGCCTTCGTAGACTGTTCTGATGTTGGCGGCCGCCTGACGGCTCATACGTCGCAAGGCGTTGTGGGTGAGCCCGCCGAGATGCGGTGTCAAAAGCACCTCGTCGAACATATACAGCGGGTGGCCAGACCCGAGTGGTTCGTTTTCAAACGTATCGAGACCGGCACCGCCGATCGCACCGGAGGCCAGTGCCTTGAGTAACGCGTCCTCGTCGACGATGCCACCACGGGAGGTGTTTATGAGCACTCCCGTCTCACCCAGAGCAGCGAGTTCCTCTGTCGAGACGGCCTGACGCGTCGAGTCGTCCAGTGGTACATGGAGGCTAACAGCGTCCGCACTGTCAAACAGGTCTATGAGTTCGTTCACCCGCTCGGTATCCTCGGGTAGCGTCGCCGCAGCGTGGTGTGGGTCATACACCAGCAACTCGAGGCCGACCCCGCGGGCGATAGCTGCGGTTTCGCGGCCAATCGATCCGTACCCCATTAGCCCGAGTGTGGTTCCCTGAAGCTCGAAGCCTGTATACGAGGGGCGATCCCAGCCGCCCGCACGGACGTGGCGGTCGGCTGCCACGAGGTGTCGCCGCACGCCAAACAGCAACGCAAGCGTGTGTTCGGCGACCGAACGGGCGTTGACACCTGGGGTATTACAGACAACGATTCCCTGTTCAGAGGCGGCTGCGATGTCGATGTTATCTACTCCAGTGCCATGTTTGGCGATGACTTTCAACTTCTCAGCGCGCTCGAGGATCTCGCGGGTGAGTTCGGTAGTCCGGACGATTACTGCGTCGTACTGGTCGATATCAGCGAGCACAGCAGCAGTGCTGTCGTAACTATCTACACCGACCGATGTGGCAAAATCGGACACAGACTCGGGGCCAGAAGCATCGATCTGCGCTGGGCACAATATTTCCCAAGATTCTGTCATAATAGGCTATTCGGGACGACACGACAAAAGTATGATAGCCATACCCACCCGCCTTATCCACTCTAACGGATAAATAAAGAATCAAGAACGACACTACCCAACAGTCAGTTTGCAGTAAGAAACAGCACTCAGCGGGACTGTGAACACCACAGAAACGACGGCAGTGGGCTCTGGTTATCCTATCCATGGTGAGACAGTTACAATACACCTGAGCAGCGCCGCCAGTACAAGCCAATTGAAGAAATCATACAAAACTGGTATAAAACAGCAAATAAGGAACTTCGACACTACAAAAACAAATTAAACCTTTAGTCCAAAATTTTGTCTACATGTCTTTCGACTTAACATTTATTTGTTCATTATTTATTTAATGTATAAATATTTTTGTTGTTTGTTGTTCTTTGTCTGCCTGAATGTCTACAGAACAGCCGGCTGTTGATGAGGCTCATGGTTCGACTATCGAAGACGGGATGATTGCCAACGCTCAGGGCGCGGTCAGCGTTGTCCATGCGACATCGGAATCCGTCGACGAGCGGCTCTCGTTGATCCGGGATGCCGCCAGCACGCAGGTCACGGATATGGAGACGGTCGCTGATGATGTCTCCGAGTTGAGCGCTACCATCCAACAGGTCGCCTCAAGTGCCCAAGAGGTAAGCCAGACGACAGACCGGGCGGCATCTGCAGCCACTGCGGGTCGAAAAGCAACCAGCGAGGCCACACAGGCCATGGAGGATGCCTCGAGGGCAACCGAACGTGTCGATACACAACTCGAGACGCTCGAAGCACAGATTAACCGAATTGATGAGATCGTCGATGTTATCGATGACATCGCCGACAAAACCAATCTGCTGGCGCTCAATGCCTCCATCGAGGCCGCTCGAGCCGGCGAGGAGGGTGCAGGCTTTGCGGTGGTCGCCGACGAGGTGAAATCGCTGGCCGAAGAATCCCAATCGCGCACCGAAGAGATCGAAACCGCCGTCAAGGAGATCAAATCCGTCACCGATACAGTCACTGACTCGCTCGAGTCGGCCGTCTCTGCCGTCGAGACCGGTACTACAGAAGTCGAGACGGCTGATAACCAACTCGATACTGTCGAAGACGAAATGGACTCAGCAGCCGCTGGTGTCGAAGAGGTTTCGGCGGCAGTCTCCGAAGGAGCCGAAGCAAGCACGCGTGTGGCTAACCTCACGCGAAACACCTCGGAGGCCGCCAGTGAGATCGAACAGTCAGTTGTCGATATTCGTGACGAACGTGCCCAGACAACTGATCTCCTCGGAGAGATTGACGATGCACTGTCGACCGCACGAACCCAGCGCGAGCAGCGACTTAGTCAGGCACCGACTGTCCCAACGGGAATCGATATGCTTGATGCTACCGGCGGGCTGCCGGCTGGCTCGCGAAACGTCCTGGCTGCTGAACGAACCGACAGTCGCACTGAATCAACCGTTGATGAGGCAGTTGCAGGGCTTTGTGCGGCTGCCATTGATGCGGGCTGGGCCGTCTCGCTGTCGCCGACTGCAACTCTCGGCCGATCGACGCTGGCGTCAGTACTCGACCGAGAGACAGGCGTGAGACTCGATGACGCACTGGCAAGCAACCGACTGTTCGTATTGGATCTGTTTGGATCGTGGCGGCCGACTGAAAACGTAATCGACATCACAGACACCGGCCTCTCGCGGGCCAACGAGCAGGTCGACCGCAAACGTGATCGCCCCTGTGTCGTAGTCGGCAACATTGCCGGCGAACTCGAGTTGATGGGCGAAGCGGCTGTGCGTGAAAACACCTACAACAACGACGGCGAGACGCTCAGCGAGTCAGATCTCGTCGTTAATGTGGTCGATGAAACAACAGTTCCAGCCCAGTTGGCCTCGTTTTATGCTGGTGCAGCCGACAACACCTGTCGGCTCGATTCGCGCTGAACCGCACTGCCGCCTCTCATCGGATGAGAACAGAGTAGAGTCATTAATAATGGCCAAGCCATCAGGTCAACTATGCAGTATCTTGTTGCCACAGACGGCTCGGCAGTCAGCAAGCGTGCGGTCGAACATGCGGCTATCGAGGCCACTGCTTGGGGGGCTCCCCTCGAAATCGTTCATGTACTCACACCGGAACCAAAGCTGGTCGAGGGCAGTCTCGTCATTCCCGGCAGCGATACTGCCATTGAGTACGGCAAACAGACACTTTCGGAGGCCGAACGCATCGCCCAAACTGCCGCCGAAAAGCGTGACAGCCCTCTGGAGACCTCAACAGAACTGCTTGCGGGCTGGCCCGCCGAGACGATCACCAACCACACAAAAGAAACGGGTATCGATGCAATCTACGTCGGCCACCGTGGACTCTCAGAGGATTCGACAAACTTCGGCAGCGTCGCAAAAAGTATACTCGATAAAGCGACTGTGCCGGTGACGATTATCAAGTAAGTAGACCACCCACTGCGGACGACCGATCACTCGAGTCGTTGGGCAGCGTCTTGATCGACCAGCGGCTCGGCGTTCGTTGTCGGTAGTGTGACAACATCTTCCGACCGAAGGGTGTACTCGCGGCCATCGACACAAAAAATGTCACCGACGTTTTTCGTGATCCGAACGGTCGTCCGCTCGTTTTTCTCGTCGGTCGGGCTTGTGTTGTCGGCGGTTTCGCTTGTCGTTGTCTCGCCGGCAGTCGGTGTGGATGACTCAACATGAGTTGTCCCGGAATGGGTTAGATCAGCTACTTTGGCTGTCCCGCCGTCGGTCGAAGTACCCAACACGGCATCGGGCTCCGGTTCGGCCTCGGGTGGTGGGACGTCCTCGGCTGCCGTATCGCCCGAACCGGCGGCCACCGAGGCTGGATCAGCTGCTGATTCAGCGTCGGTGGTGGCTGTCGGCTCTTTTGTGTCCGTGCCCATGGCCTCGGCAAGCACGTTGTCACTGTCTAGCGGCGAGTCAGCCTTATGGGTAGTTTGTGTCGCTGTCGGCTGGGTTGGTTGGGTTTTGCTTGGAGTCTCAGCCGGATTCGTGGGGCCAGTTTTGCTGGAATCTGGTGCCCGACTCTCGGTGGTTTCGGTGGGGCCCGACAGCACATCCAAGACTGCCTGTTTGTTTTGTGAGATCCGTCTGACCAGATCATCGAACAGTTCGCGTTCCTCGCTGGTCATGCCCTCGTCGTCGACGGGCATCTCGGCGGCCGCAAAGCTGGCGAGTTTGACCACTTTGCCGACTCGGCGTTCGTAGACGGCTTCGGCGACTTCTTCGGCCGTCTCGAGTTCATCGGAGAGCCGCCGAACTTCGGAGTCGCCAAACGGGTCGTCGACTTGCTGGGCGCGGCGGTCGCGGGTGGCTTTGAGATCTTGAATAAAGCTTGCAACGTCCCTATAGAACGAATCGCGCAGCTGCTGGAGGCTGTCTTTGCGGCGTTCTTTCGATTGGACTGTTCGAAGCTCGTCGAGATTCATACTTTCTGTGCCTCGCCGCGCGCCATCAGAAAGACGCCGACGTACTCTGCTACTGTGTGATGACCGGCCTCCAACTTAGTTATGTCGCCGTCGAGTTCAACTCGCTGTGGTTCTGCGAGTTCGATCTCGATTGTTTGGCCACGAAACCGCTCCGGAATGGCATCCACCAGCGGGTCGAACGCCTCGAGTTGCTCACGCTCGAGAGGTTTGACAACCAGTCCGCTGCCGCCGTGAAGTGTTTTCGGTAACCGAATGAGACGGTGGGTATCCGTGGTCACGGGCTCGTCGATTGGGGCGGATTCAGCGGCTTTCACGTCTTCGGCCAGCGTCCTCACAAGTAGTCGAATTCCTGGGCCGCCGGCCTCCATATTCCCGGTTTCGATTGCCTTGCGGTTTGCCTCGATAGCGCCGAGAATCGTCTCGGCGCGACCCTCGCCGATCCCTTTGATCTCGGTGAGCCGTTTGAGGGCTTCGGGTTCCTCGAGGTCATCGAGTTCCTCGATCACCGCCAGTAGTTCCGTGTGGACGCGTCGGCCCCACCCACCTTCGGTTCGCAGGACGCGCCGAGTGGTTCCGCCCGCCGAGATAGTCCGAATCAGGTTGTCGGTCTCGAGGTTTTCGGCCAGTACGTAATCGACGATCTCTCGGCGCCCATCGCTGTCGAGTTGTTGAACCTCGGCATCACGGACGTGCACGTGGTAGCCTCGGCCGCCTGAGAAAACGACCTCGACGTCCTCGAATGCAAAATCCTCCTCGATGAACCGCAGGAGACGAAAGAGGGCGTCTTTACAGACCTCGAGCATTTCGGCGTACGTCGCCTCCTCGGGGTCGACACCGGGAAGATGGTCGGCATCCAGATCAAACACGAGATCCGCCCCGCGCCAGCCTTTTTGTGACATCGTGCTGGCCGAGGGATCGGTGTATCTGGCGGCCGAAAAGTAGGCGTGTCGGGGCGCAGTCCGGGCCAGAAAGTCATCGACGTCGCCTAACTCGAGTTGCGATTGGTGTCGAACCATCGTCGTTCCCGTTCCGGGCGTCCACGGGATATGACCCCACTCGCGTTCGTTGGCAGCCGGCGGGAGCCCAACCGTTGTGGCTCGGTAGTAATCGCCGAACCGCTCGCGGAGGTACCTGCGGGTGCGGTCGTCCATACTGGGCGGTTGCGAGGACGACCTAAAATCGTTACCGTTCGGAGTCTGCAACCGTCGCTGTCGGTAGATTCTCTCGAGTGCAGTCGGCTGGGAGCGTAAGACTAACCATCCACCGTGTGAATCAGTTTGTATGGACTGGCCACACGATCCCGACGGCGAAAAAGGCAGCGAGGGCGGCCGCCAGTACGGCCATGCGGTGATCGCAAAGAAGCTCGACGAAAACGAAGATTTCCCACTGGAGGCCAAAACGTTCGTCGATGACTACGGCGAGGAGCCGATCCGAATCGACCACGAAACGGTTGTCTCGGTACGAGAAATCTTCGAGCACCTCGATCAATCGGAGTTCAGTGATATCGTCGAAATGCACAAGGCCGTCGGCCGGGCCATGCGAAACGGTGGCTACTGGTTTTACGAAGGCGCAGACCAGTTCAGCCGTACCCGCTAGCCGAGCCAATCCGACCTCATCTGTTCGTTCGACGTGTTCTTAACTATTCTGCAGGTGCTTTTTTGGTCGGTTGTCGCCCATGAGTATGTATGCGTAATGGTATCACAGTTCGAGATGTGATGAACAGAGAGTTTCTCGGGGTCAGTGAGTCAGATACACTCGCCGATGCCGCCGAGTTGATGCGAGACGAAGCTGCCGAGGAAGTTGTCGTCCTTCGCGGTAGCGAGCCACTTGGGTTGGTGTCGGCCCAAACGGCGATGGCCGCACTGTTAGACGACACCGCACAGACCCCGGTCGCAGCGGTCATGGAGCCACCGGTAGCAACCCTCGAGCCAACAGCATCGCTGGCTGATGCCACCCAACTGCTCGTCTCGAGAGGCCGCTCCCAACTGCTCGTCGTCACTGGAGACGAAGTCCTCGGAGTGCTCACCGACCGAGATGTGTTGGCTGCTCACGAAAGCGTCGAGACTGCCGGTAGCACCAGCCAGCCCGAAGAGCCGCTTGCGGTTACCGAACAGACCGAGGCGGCGACCGTCGAAAGTTCAACACAAAGTATCTGTGAGGTCTGTGGAGCGTTGGCTCCAGAGCTTTCGGAACGCAACGGCCAACAGGTGTGTGTAGACTGCCGAGCCTACTGATGGAGATCAGCCAGCCACAGACTGACGCAGTTGATCTACTGGCCGACTTCTGGGTCGAGTTAGCGACCGACCAGCGGCAGTACGGCTCGCGGCTGTTGGCCGTCGAAAACCGACAGGCGGTCGCCGAGACAATCGTTCGTCACATCGTCTCCGATGGGGTGTTGGTCGCCAGCGAAGACGATGAAATGCTGGGATTCGTGATGTATACTCTCAAAGACGGCCGCTACGTTCAGGACGAACAGACTGGTGTGATTGTCAATCTGTACGTCCGAGCTGGCTCTCGCAACAGGGGCGTTGGCAGCAAGCTGCTTGCAGCCGCCGAAACCGAGTTGGCCGAGTTGGGCGCTGAGACTGTCTCGCTCGAGGTGTTGGCAGCCAACGACGACGCTCGACGCTTTTACCGCCGACACGACTACCGGCCCCATCGACTCGAGTTAACAAAGTCGATGGAAAACGATACACACTCAAAGGGGGGCGACTAATCGAGACTCGCAGGCGTGCTAGGAGAGCATGGGCGGTTCATGCACTCGACTTGTAATCGAGACTTCCAGGGTTCAAATCCCTGTCCTAGCTTGGTTCGCTCAGCGTCTCCGTTGCTGTTGTTTTCTGCTCTCGAGGAACGTTGCGACAGTATCGTATACGAAAAATACGACCGCGCCGACGACGAACAGACTAACGGCCACAACAACAGCCCAGACGGCCAGTGTGGTTACTGTATCTATCATATTCCAATGGCGTTGTTTCGAACGCAAAATAGTTTCTCTTGTGGTGGCCGTCTATGGTGTCTGTATCGCCTGAACGTGTCGGCGGCGAATAATCCCGACGTTGTTTGCGACGTTTTCGGTCAACGTTCTGAACGCCTTTGCGGTCTCGTTGTCCTCGAGGACGACCGGTTCGCCGCCGTCGCCGCCGGCCCGGACAGCGGGATCAAGCGGGATCGACCCCAAAAACGGAAGATTTTCTTCGTCAGCTAACTTGCGACCACCATCGCTGCCAAAGATGTCGTGGGTGCCGCCACAGTCCGGACACCGGAACTCGGCCATGTTTTGAGCGATTCCCAACACCGGCGTTTCGTGTTCGCCGAACATCCGAAGGCCTTTGATCGCATCATCGAGCGCAACCTGTTGGGGTGTGGTAACAATGACTGCGCCGGTCAGCGGGAGTGTCTGGAGAATCGTTAGCTGTGTATCGCCGGTTCCCGGCGGGAGATCCAAGACGAGATAATCGAGTTGACCCCACTCTACGTCGTCTACCAGTTGCGTCAGGATCTTATGAACCATCGGTCCGCGCCAGATGACCGGGTCGTCTGCGCCGACCAGAAAATCCATGCTCATCAGCTTCATGCCGTATCGTTCGGGCGGAATGAGCGTCTTTTCGGCAGTTGCTTCGGGCCCCTGATCGCTTTTGACCATTCGGGGGACGTTTGGCCCGTAGATGTCGGCATCAAACAGTCCGACACGTGCGCCAAGTTCTGACAGTCCTGCGGCGAGATTGACCGCGAGTGTTGATTTTCCGACACCACCCTTTCCTGAGGCGACCGCAATGATGTTCTGGACGTTCGGCAACACCTCGTCGTCCGAGCCAAGCGAGTTAGGGAGCCCAGCGTGCAACGACAACTCGACATCCGGAGCTTCCTCGGCGAAGACTGCCCGAATGTCGGCGGCAATCTGTGATTCGTGTGGCGCGAAAGGTGCGCCGAGTGCAACCGAGACGTTGGCCTCGCTGTCGGTCGTCTGGACGGCATTAATCAGGCCTGCGGAGACGATGTCGTCGCCGAGATCCGGGTCTTCGATGCTCGACAACAGTTCGTAGACTGCGTCCTCATCCATACCGGCATGGTGGTGCGTCCGCAGAATAAGGGTTCGGAACCAGCCTATCGGCCGTCGATCCGGGTTCCTGGCTCTGCGCCTGCGAGGAACTCTCCGAGCGCATCCGGCCCGAAGATGTGGGCCGGCGCGCCCAACTCGAGCAGTTCTCGGACTTTACCTGCCATCCCGCCGCTGACATCAGTTGCCTCGCTATCACCGAGTACTGTGGCTACATCCTCGAATCTGGTAATCTCGTCGATGACCGCGTTGTTCTCGTCCAAGACACCGGGGACGGTCGAACAGAGACCGACTCGAGTTGCCCCGAGTGAGTCCGCAAGACTGGTGACGATCTCATCGCCGCTGAGTACGGTAAGGCCTTTGCCTGCGTGTGCGATTACATCGCCGTGAAGTACGGGGACAAACCCTTCCTCGAGCAACCCCGCAGTCGCAGTTGTCGGCAATGTGAGTGTGCCGTTTTCCTCGCGGCCAGCAGCCGAAAGCGGGTGAACCGGTAGTGCCTCGAGGCCACGATCGCAGAGTCGGTCGAGAACCGCCTGGTTGAGTCGTTTCATCGCGCCGTGAATCGTCGCTCCAGCGGCCGCCTCGCTGGTTCCCTGGGTTGTCGAGACGCCGTATTCGGCAGCGTGCACGTGGCCGAAACTCCCACCGCCGTGGACGACGACGAGTTGGCTGTCGGCTGTGGTTGCTGCCGCGATAGCATCCAAGAGGCCGTCGAGAGCCGTCTCGTCAATCGTCTCTGGGGTATTCTTCTCGGTGATGACGCTGCCACCGAGTTTGAGAATCGTGAGGTTGGTCATTTAGACATCCTCAACTCGCACGCCTTCTTCGGCGAGTGCTGCCCGGAACGTGTTCTCACAGCCCGGTGTGTACTGGAGGCTCGTTTCGGTTTCGTCACTCTGATCGAGCGCAACAATACAGCCGCCGCCGCCCGCGCCGGTGAGTTTCGCGCCCTCGGCACCGGCTTCGCGAGCGGCCCATACCATCGTATCCAGTGACCGAGAAGAAACACCCAGCGCCGACAGCAGGCCATGGTTGATATTCATCAGATCTCCGAGTTCGGCGATTAGTTCGTCGCTTGGTGGGGCATTCGGATCTGCATCGGCGAGCAGTTGTTCTCCTGTCGAGACGATATCACCGATTGCCTCGAGGGTGTCGGCGGCAAAACTGTACTGTTCGCGGAGTTTTCGGACACCTGCGACCAGTTTCCCGGTGTCGCCTGCACCACCATCGAAGCCGACGACGAGTGGGAGCGTCGGGGTCGAAAGCCGTGTGCAGTCTTCGCCGGCGACACGAACCGCCCCGCCCATCGTCGAACAGAAGGTGTCGGCTCGAGAGGCCTGTCCGTCTTGGACGTCATATTCTGCCCTGTAGGCGCGTTCGGCGAGTTCGGTTCGCTCGAGTGGCTCGCCCAGCGCGCGCGTTGCAGCATCAATGCCAGCAACAACAACTGCTGCGGACGAACCCAGTCCCGCTCCGAGTGGAATCTCACTTTCGACGGTGATATCAAACCCTGCATCGGGGACACCGGCCGCCTGGCGGGCCTGCTGGACTGCAGCGTCGATGTAGCCCATCGCCGCCTCTAACAGGGGCTGTGGTACATCGACATCCGGACGGTTTGCTGTCGAACCGGCGTACTCGACGACAAACCCGTTCAACGAAAGATCAGCCGCTTCGACGCGAATATGGTCGTCATCTCGCTTTTCGGCAGTCACCGTCGCACGTTTTTCGATCGCACACGGCACCGCTGGCTCGCCGTAGACGACCGCATGTTCACCGAACAGGTAGACTTTCCCCGGCGCGCTTGCCGTTGTCATCCCCAGTTCCTCACGCTGTGTGCAGAGAATTGCCGGATTCGATTCATCGTGTATAAATAGGTTACTATAGCGAGGGTTTTTATATGTCTCTATAGATTACTTCAGTACGCGATAAACTACCCCTCCGGGTAGAGACCGCGGTTGAGGGACGCGCGTCTCTCATAGGGAATTGGGAATGGACGTTCGATCCGCCCGGTGCGGATCATGTTTTTAGATACTGCGTACTGGCGGCTGTGAGTTGCGTACTACTCAGACGTTCGTTAGACGTCGAACCGCCTCGGAGATCTGTTCGATTGTTTCGGCCTGCTGTCCGTTGGCCGCTGCGATATCTTCGGCTTCGGTCGCAACAGTTTCGGCACGATCGACTAGCTCATCGAGCATACTTGCGACCTCCTCGGAGCTGGCGGCTTGCTCGTCGGTGGCATCCGAAACCTCCCGGATCCCGTGGGCGGTCTCTTCGACAGCTTCGGTGATGTCGTCCAGCAGTTCCATTGCCTCTGAGACACGATCAACGCCGCGTTCGATCTCCTCGGTTGTTTCCTCGAGGCTCTCGACGGTCTGTTCGGTGTCGTTTTCGATCGCTGCGACCAGTGTTTCGATCTCCTGGGCACGTTCCTGTGAGTCGCCAGCAAGTGATTTGACCTCGTCGGCGACCACCGCGAAACCTTCGCCAGCCTCGCCAGCTCGGGCAGCCTCGATAGAGGCGTTCAACGCGAGGATGTTAGTCTGTTCGGCGATATCATTGATTACCTCGACAACCGAGTCGATCTCGCTGACTCTCGATTGGAGTTCATCCACATCGGTCGAAACCTCCGCGACAGCTTCGCCGACGTCGTCCATTACGTCCATCGCATCGGTGGCCGCCGACTGGCCGTCTTCGGCGAGTTCGTTGGCCCGCTGGCTGTTCTGTTCGACTTCGGTGGCACTCGAGGCGATCTCTTCGACCGTCGCGCTCATATTCGAGACCTCGCCTGCAATCGAACGAATCCGGTCGGACTGTTCGTCTGCTAGTGTCGAAATCTGCTGTGAAGACGCCGAGACACCCTCTGCAGCAGCCTCGAGTTCGACCATTGGCGTTTCGAGATCACGTTTAACAGTGTCTGCCAGTTGTTCGTACTGCTGTACTTGTTCGTTGAGTCGCTTGCTGTATGAATGAATGTAGGTGTCTGCGACGACCTGCATATCGAGATTGATGATTCGCAAGACCGCAGTAATGTCTGCTCTGAGTTCGTCGAACTCGTCTGCGACGACCGGTTCGATGGCGTCCAAGACGGTTTGGGTGTCTGTCGAGGCATCGTCGTCAACGGCCGCCTCGACAGCGGCGGCCAGCCGTGTCCGGGTATTTTTCGTTGCTCGCTCGGCCAACAGCGGCAAAATGAGATCGTAGTAGACGCCGTACTGGCCGATGTACTGTTTCATCGGCATCTCGATGATGTCGTGGAGTTTGCCGATGCGGGCGCGGTTGGCGAAATACTGCTCGTCGTACTGGCCGTCTGCCAGTGTCGTAAAGTAGGCTTTTTGTGTCTGTTTGAGCGCCTCGACGTTTTTTGAGGATCGACTGATTACCTCGACGGTTTCGTCGTACTCGGTGAGGTTCTCATAGAACTGTTCGGCGATTTCCTCAGTGTTGTCCTCGAATAGCGCTTCGAGCGCCTCGAGTCGAGCGACATCCTGTTGGTCGAAGTTGATGAACTCCTTTCGCCACGCGAGTTCATCGCGGTCGAGACCGATCTCACGCATCAGTGAGTCGATGTTTACCTGATCGTTGAATCCACCTTTCCCAAACAGGGATTCGTAGTCAGTCATTATCGAAACACACGTTCGGACACATTTATACGTACGTTTAGAATATTCAGATCTGATACTGGTGTTCGATTCACACTACTGACTCATTAGATACAACAACTGTCCGGGAGCTACCAGAAAACAGCAGAACACGTCCAATAACGTAACCAATAGTTACAATATTTGTTTCGCAACTCCGCCATCCGGTTGTCGAATATATGCTGACAGCGTCGTCGGTGTTTCGAGAAACACGGCCTCACCACCGGGCGATTCGATGTTGTTTTGAATTACGTTCTGGCAGTAGACCGATCCCTTCGTCTGCGGGTTGTCATACCGTGTATGACCGACGACCTGTGGCGGTGCGTCGGCTGGAAGATGCTCGAAATGGAGCCAGAGTACTCCGGCATCAGGGCCTTTGAGACGTGGTTCACCCACACCCAGTACGTCGGGGTATGCTGCGGAGAGCCGACGCTGTACCGGTAGATCCTGTTGGGTTCCAATCGCATCTTCAAGCGCTGTGGCCGCCTCGATGAGCGAGTCGTTGAGCGTTGTGACGTCGTACGGGTCGGGCGAGCCTGCATGGACATAACTGACTGCATACCCCTCGTAGGCTGCCACAACATACCCGGATGTGATCGCCTCACAGTACTGCCGTCGACCGGCGTCGTCAATGCGACCAGAGTACCAGTTCGTAAAACCAAACCGGTCGCGCCCAAGCAGAATCGCCTCGTGGTTGCCGAGTGTCACACGCACTCGACCGGACGGTGCCTCCCGGAGGAGTCGGCCGACAAGTTCGAGTACGCCCTCGTTTGCGGGGCCGCGATCAACCAGATCGCCGTTGAACACGAGGATGTAGTTGTTGTTCGCCCAGTGAAGCCGCCCCTTGTCGTCGGCTTCGACAACTGGGTCGGTTTCTGGACGGTCAGCAAGCGTCAACAGCGCACTGCGGGCAGCCCGTAAATAGCCGTGGATATCGCTCAGGCTTACAATGGCTGGCGGCTCGTCGGCTGATTCAGCCAGCGTCTCGAGGCTGTCCCGAAGCGACGGATCCAGCACATCCACAGGAGTCTGTAGTGGCATGTGTCTGTTACTCGAGACAGTAACTCAAAGCCGTCGGTCACTGTCTGGGAGACGATTTTGACCATCTCTCGAGGCCGCGTCTTTTGACATCGACATCCTCTTTTCAGTCCTACACAGACAGTCGGTATGACTCACACAGTTGCCGTTATCAAAGGCGACGGTATCGGAAACGAAGTAATCCCGGCTGCTATCGACGTGCTTGATGCACTCGAGGTCGAGTTCGAATATGAGTACGGCGAGGCCGGCGACGCCGTCAAAGCCGAAACAGGCGAGGCACTCCCAGAAGAGACATACGAACTGGCAGCCAACGCCGATGCCACCCTGTTTGGTGCGGCCGGCGAGACGGCTGCTGACGTCATTCTACCGCTTCGAGATGCAGTCGATTCCTTTGTCAACATTCGACCTGCCAAAGCCTACCCTGGCATCGAGGCCGTTCGACCAGAGACGGATCTCGTCTTTCTCCGTGAAAACACCGAAGGCGTCTACTCGGGCCACGAGGACGATCTCTCGGATGATCTGTCGACACTTACCCGGGTCGTCACTACCTCTGGGTCGGAAAAACTCGCCGAATTCGCCTGCGAGTACGTCGAAGCCAGCGACGACCACGACGGCTTTAGCGTCGTCCATAAGGCCAATGTGATGCGAAAAACCGATGGCCGATTCCGCGATGCGGTCCTCACCGTTGCTGAGGAACATGGTGTCGAAACCGATGAGGTGCTGATGGACGCTTTCGCTACACGAGTCTGTCTCGACCCCGAACAGTTCGATGTGATCGTCTGTCCGAACCTGGCCGGCGATGTTCTGTCTGATCTTGCGGCTGGTCTCGTCGGTGGCCTCGGACTGCTTCCGTCTGCAAACATCGGTGACGACAACGCCCTTTTCGAACCCGTCCACGGCACTGCCCCCGACATTGCAGGTGAAGGAATCGCCAATCCGACCGCAACCATTCTGTCGGCTGTACTGATGCTCGAGCATCTCGGCTACAGCGAGCAGGCCGACCGTCTCGAGACTGCAGTCGAGACGGTTCTCGCCGAGGGCCCACGAACGGGTGATCTCGGTGGAACGGCTGACACAGAAGAGATGACCGCCGCAATCATCGAACAGCTGTAAGGAAGGCAGAATCCGACTCGCAGCCCGGATTGTACACGCTACGTTAATTTCATTTCGCAGCGCACATGTTATTTTTTAGCACTAATACGCACACCAACCAATCGACTACACGGCAGATCAGCTACCGATTGTGTCTTATTGTCGCATCTGCCACGAAACATAAGCCGCTTGCTCTCGTGGATGTTGGTATGCCACAGATCGAACTCAGCGAACAGACACTCGAGCGGCTTGATCGGCTCCGAGAAACCGACGAAGACTACGATGAGATCATCACTGAACTGCTCAACATTTACGAAGTCGAAGAACTCACGCTGTTTCGCAGCGGTGATGGCTAAGGCTGTTTCTGTGCCTCGAGATACGCGGTTCGGGCCTGCTCGAGGCTATTGGTGTCGATGAGATGTGAATGGAGGGCCTCGGCATACTCCTGAGTAAGGCGCTCGGCAGCCGCCAATTTCTCTTGATCGACGTTTTCGCTGCCGCCTTTGCCGAACCCCAACGCAGATTTTAGCGAGCCGAACAGTCCAGCGGTCGATTCCTCCCGCGAGCCGCCTGGCTGGCCGCCCATTGCGGCTGTCTGGCTGCGGATCGATTCCAACTCCGGGATAATCGCCTCGACGTTGCTGGTGTTGGCGACGATCCGGGCCGAGTCTGGATCATCGGCGTCGTCGATTTCGAACTCGGTTGCAGTCATAATCAGTCCCCACTCGGCGTTACTGAACTGCGAGGCCTGTACTCGCTCGGAGAACTCTTGGTCGACTGTCATTCGGTGGCCGACGATTGCGTCCGTCCAGTTGCTCATGGGTTTGGTACGGATTGCCGCCGTATCAGCGTGTCGAGTCCGTCGAAAAAGAACGACTCATAGGCACTCACTACGTACTAATTGTATGGACGATAGACTCCGTCGACGAACCGTACTCGGAGCCACAGCCGGCGGCATTGCCGTCTCGCTTGCGGGGTGTCTCGGTGGTGCCGACGACGAGGAAATCGAGGCCGACACCTACGGCGATTGGTTCCAAAACGGCCGGAACTTCGAAGGAACAATTGACGAAACCGACAGTGATGAACTGACAGTGATGGTCGGATCCGGCCAAGGGCTGTCGTACGATCCTGCTGCCGTCCGAATCACGACCGGGACGACAATCGTCTGGGAGTGGACTGGCGTCGGCGGCAGTCACGATGTGGTCGAAGAAGACGGAGAGTTCGAAAGTGATCAGTACGTCGAGGAAGGCCATACGTTCAGCCACACCTTCGAGGAGACGGGCGTATATCGGTACGTCTGTACACCCCACCAAACACAGGGAATGGTCGGTGCGGTCGACGTCGTCGAAGAGTAGTTACTCACAACCGTTGGCAGCCCACAGTCCCTCGAATCCACCACCGCAAAGCCCGCTGCCTGACGGAACCAGCGCCCGCCCGTCGGCGATGTCAACGGGGTCTGCGGTGAGATCGTTTTCGAGCAACGAACCGGTTGCCAGGCCGCAGGCGGTCACATCCGGGATCGCCGCGGCAACGTGGACGGCGGCTGTTCTGGCGACAACCGCATCGATGGTCGTCGTAACAACCGGCTCGATACCAGCGTTTCTCCCAGCTATGGCCGCCTCGAGCGCTCGCGTTGGCCCGCCGACAGCCATCGGTTTGATAACGATTACATCTGCGGCCCGCGCCGCTTTAATCTCCGCCAGCGAGTAGGCTGCCAACGATTCGTCGACCGCAATATCAGTACCGCGTCCACGGAGGGCGGCCAACCCCTCGAGATCGTCGGCCGCAAGCGGCTGTTCGAGATACGCGATATCATATTCGGCAATCTCCTCGAGGACACGTGTTGCCTGTGTTCGGCTCCACGCGCCGTTGGCATCAAGACGAATCTGCGCGCGGTCGCCAACAGTTCTCTCAACGGTCCGAATACGCTCGATATCCGCAGACAGTTCGCGTGCGCCGACTTTGAGTTTGAGCCACTCGTAGCCCTGCTCGAGTGCGTCGGTTGCTGCCGAGACAGTCGCCTCGAGATCACCGTCACCGATCGTGGCATTAATCGGGACGGAATCGGGAGGCGAACCGCTGATGTCTGCTTGCTGGCGAAGCCAGCCAGCCAGCCGTTTGCCTGCACAACGGGCTCGTGCGTCTTGAATGGCGAGATCAACCGCATGCGCCGCTGCGGGCGTTTCGGTTGGCTCAGCCAGCCCAGGGAGGTCGTCGCAATCAGTGTCGGCCATCGCCTCGAGGGTGTGTCGACACGCTTCGTTGGATTCTGTCCACCCCGCCAGCGGTGTCGCTTCACCGATACCTCGCTGGCCGTCGACTGAAAGGCCGACCAACAGCCCAGTTCGGTCGGTGATCTCTCCGCCAGCAGTTCCGAGCGGCGATGCCAACGAAAGCGAAAACGGACGGAGCCACATCAGAGTGCCAACCCGACCCCGAACAAAAGCGAGTAGGCCGCAAGCAGTTTGCCGGTGGTCTCCAACGCAGGATTGAGTGCGGCTCCCGAGGTGTCTGTCCAGACTGTCTGTGTAACCATTACTGCCACAGGCACTGTGAGTAGTGGTAACAACACAGTCGGCGACCACCCGTCTGCCAACCAGAACCAGAGCGGAACCAGATACGCCAGGCCGAACAGTCCGGTGTACTCGAGGCGACTCACCCGATAGCCAAAGCGGACGGCGAGCGTTCGCTTGCCGGTTGTCGCGTCTTCTTTTCGGTCACGGATGTTATTGACAACCAGAATGTTTGTCGAGATTGCAGCCACTGGGAGGCTAGCCAGAAACGCCGTCGAGGTGACCGTTCCCGGTGGGATTGTCATCGACAGCGGCGCGGCAAGCACGGCTGCTGCCTGAACGTAGTAGGTACCCATCACGGCGATGATGCCGAAAAAGACGAACACGAACAGATCTCCCAACCCGTGGTAGCCAAGCGGGTAGGGTCCTCCAGTGTAGGCGATTCCAGAGGCCACAGAGACGAGTCCAACAATGAGTATTGGCAGACCGCCGATGTAAACGAGATAACTACCGACTACGATGGCTGCAGCGAATGTGAGATACATCGCCTGTTTGACTCGCTCGGGGGCGATAATACCTGACTGGGTGACGCGGGTAAACCCCTCGCGGGCTTCGGTGTCGGCACCCTGAAGGGCATCGTAATAATCGTTGGCGAAGTTCGTCCCGACCTGGATGAGTGCTGCCCCAACGAACGCCGCAAGCAGTGGTACCACTGCAAACACGCCGTCTGCCCACGCCAGTCCACCACCGACGACAATCGGTGCGGCTGCCGCCGGCAGTGTCTGTGGGCGGGCCGCCGCAAGCCACGCTCGAGTTCCTGATAGTTCCGTCCCGCTCATTACTCTCTGTCGGGTCGCCGTGGGAGTGAATGTTCGGATTTTCCGACGGGGATGCGACTGTTTCGCCGACTGAATAAATCCTTACTCGCTATGTAATAAATTTACTGTATCGGCAGTTGGGTAGCCTTAGCCTGCTGTTTCCGAACGCCTGTACTATTTAGGGTTGCAGATAGAACCCGCAGTATGGTCAACTACGACTCACTCCACGACCCGAACGCGGAGTATACGATGCGTGAGCTTTCGGCCGAGACGATGGGCGTTGCGCGCGAACGCGGCGGTGGCCGTGATGTCGAAATCACTGACGTCCAGACGACGATGGTCGACGGCAATTTCCCGTGGACGCTCGTCCGAATCTACACCGATGCAGGTATCGTCGGGACTGGCGAGGCCTACTGGGGGGCGGGCGCACCGGAACTCATCGAACGGATGAAACCGTTCATTGTCGGCGAAAACCCGCTTGATATCGACCGACTCACAGAGCATCTCGTCCAAAAGATGTCCGGCGAGGGCTCGATCGGTGGAGTCACTGTCACCGCGATCTCGGGCATCGAGGTCGCACTCCACGATCTGGCGGGCAAGATCCTCGAGATGCCGGCCTACCAGCTGTTGGGCGGCAAATACCGTGACAAAGTTCGGGTGTACTGTGACTGTCATACCGCTGATGAGGCCGACCCCATCGCGTGTGCCGACGAGGCCGAGCGGGTCGTCGAAGAGTTGGGCTACGATGCCCTCAAATTCGATCTGGATGTGCCTTCGGGCCACGAGAAAGACCGGGCCAACCGCCATCTTCGCGGCGTCGAGATCGACCACAAGGTCAGTATCGTTAAAGCCGTCACCGAACGTGTGGGCTCGCGGGCTGACGTCGCATTCGACTGCCACTGGACGTTTTCCGGCGGGAGTGCCAAACGGCTTGCTCGAGCGCTCGAGCCGTTCGACGTCTGGTGGCTCGAAGATCCAGTGCCGCCGGAGAACCACGACGTACAACGAGAGGTAACCCAGTCTACCTCTACGCCCATCGGCGTCGGTGAAAACGTCTACCGGAAACACGGCCAGCGGCGGCTGATCGAAAACCAGGCGGTCGACATCATTGCCCCCGACATGCCGAAAGTCGGCGGCATGCGCGAGACCCGGAAAATCGCAGATCTCGCGGATATGTACTACGTACCCGTGGCGATGCACAACGTCGCCTCACCGATTGCGACGATGGGGTCGGCCCACGTCGGGGCGGCGATTCCGAACTCCCTTGCGGTCGAGTACCACAGCTACGAACTCGGCTGGTGGGAAGACCTGGTCGAAGAGGACGTCATCGAAGACGGCTACATCGAGATTCCCGAAAAACCAGGTCTCGGTGTGACCCTCGATATGGACGCTGTCGAAGAACACATGGTCGACGGCGAGACGTTGTTTGACGAAGCGTAAGCTTCGTTTGGCTGGAAATCCCCGGTTTGCGGTGTTTGCCAGGTCCCAGCCTCGTCAGGCCAGCAGAGCTTTGATCGGCGGCGTTTGACGAAATCTACGACCATGTGGTAGCCAGCAACGACAGAGACGGTCTCGAGTGAATCCGGCCGTTGATACTCTTTGAGACGGGAGTCGACTTTTTTGTTGCTGTTGGGCTGTCAACTCAGATACTAACTGGACAGCCGACACAGCGAGATAATAATAAGGGCTATTATTCGACAGCGCTTGAGTTAACATATGACCGTCGTTAGCGTCTCCATGCCGGAAGACCTGCTCAGCCGAATCGATTCGTTTGCCGACGAACACGGCTACACTGGCCGAAGTGAGGTCGTCCGAGAGGCGGCCCGGAATCTGTTAGGAGAGTTCGAAGACAAGCGGCTCGAAGACCGCGATCTAATCGCCATTGTGACCGTTCTATTTAATTACGAGACGACAAGCGTCGAAGAGCGGATGATGCATCTTCGTCACGAACACGAACAACTGGTCGCCTCGAACTTCCATAGCCACGTTGGCAACCACTACTGTATGGAACTGTTCGTCCTCGAAGGAGAACTCAGCCAGATATCAACGTTCGTTGGTAAGATTCGCGCAACCCAGGATACACTGTCGGTTGATTATTCGGTGATGCCGGTCGATGATTTCGACTCTCTGGCGAAGCTCAGTTAGTCATCGCGCATGTATCGTTCGGCAAGATACACACACACGCCGGCTAATGCGATGCCGAAGATAACATCGGTTGCCCAGTGAATGCCGAGATACATTGTCGAGATAATAACACTTACAGCTAACACCGTCGCAATCGCCAGCCAGTAGGGATACTCCTCACGTGTTTTGAACGCATATATTGCGACTGTCGCCGAAAGCGAGGTGTGAAGTGAGGGAAACACGTTGGTGTGGGCATTGACCTCGCTCGTCAGGAACTGATACTGGCTGTGGGTGTCGTACAGCAAATTCTGAAAGAGTATTGGATCGTAGTTTCTCGGTCCGTAGGCGATGAAGATAATGTATAGCGTCAACCCGATAAAGTAGTTGAGACTGTAGGCCACAATGAGGCTTTTGAGCGTTGTACGTTCGGAGAGCGCAACGTACGCCAACAGCGGAAACACGAGCAAAAAGACGTACCCGTAGATGTAGATCGCCGAAAAGTACGCTGTCAGCAGTTCGGTCTCAAAAGATTGTACCACTGCAACGAACTCGCCTTCGAAGGCAGCAATCGAGTGGGTAATGTTCAGATTGATCGCCCATGAAATTTCTTGGGCAGAATCACGTACCGAGGAGTTGAGAGCCAACACAGCGATCAGTACGACCAGATACGGTGCGGCCTCTCTAAGCCGTGGTCGGAACTCTTCGGCTAACGCTGATAGCCGGGTTCGGCCAACCATTGTCACCGCTCCAAGGATGCAGGCCGCAGAGACGATCAGGCTTACTTCGACGAGGACTTCTCGTAGCATTATCTGTTCTGTGTGATGAGTTCGTTGGCGTCTGTGTACTCGTAACCGATGGCACCGAACTGCTCGCGTGCCCGTTCGGTATCGAGTTCGCCGTCTATGCCAATAAACGGCACCTCGGGGTCGGCCGTGGTGGATTCGGTCCACTGCAGGTCGTCTGTCAGCCACTCCGTTTCGGCCAACAGACTTGCGACCGGCACACCGTAGCCGTCGAAGTACTCTTCGACAAGCGTAGGTTTATCCACCAGTTGGGCAATCAGCCGTCGAACGTTCGGATTCCGAAGCGGTTGTCGACGGGTATTGAACCCGAGATGATAAAACGCGTTCGACCGGTGTTCAAATAACTCCATATCGGAACCCGACTCAATGCGGTCGCTTATCGAAGGCCGGATTCGAGCGATCGTCGCATCAACCTCACCAGCAGCCAGTAGCTCGAGTGCAGCGTTGTCTGAACCGACAATTTCGACGACTAACTGCTCGAACGGTGGCTCGCCATAGCCCTCCGGTGGCGGTGCGAACTCTTCTGTGTGTGTAGAGTCTGCGGTCTCGTCTGGTGTTTCGGACGACGTGTCCTGGCTCGTTTCATTGGTGACCGTCTCGTTGGTCGTCGTTTCGGCGTTGTCGGCCGGCTCATCTTGGCCGTCGTTAGGCGTCGGTGTGAGCGACCGCCACAGAAAGTGGTCTTCGAACAGCGAGAACACCACAACGTCGTCGTCTTCGTCTTCGAACTGAGCCGGGCCGCTGCCAATGGCATCACCGTTGGTGGTCTGCAGTGCGGTTGTTGTTTGGCCTGGCCGACTCGTCGAGCGTTCGAGTTCGGTTCGCGTTCGCCAGATGTGCGCCGGGAGTATCGGAACCGTTAGCGCGCGCTCGGCAACAGCTTGTGTCGTCTCTGTGAACAAAATCCGCAGTGACCGGGAGTTTTCGACCTGAATATCTTCGATGAGCGAGACTCGACCGCGGAACCGCTCGGCGGGAATCGCTCGAACTGCCGCCCCAAGCGACGTATCCCGGAGGAACTCGTAACTGAACGCCACATCGTACGCACTCAGCGTCTGTCCGTCGTGCCACCGAAGCCCATCGCGGAGTCTCACTGTTACCTCGAGGTGACTGTCGTTTTCGTCCCAGGTGTACTCGCGGGCTGCCCACGGGAGATACTCCTCGCCGTCGAAACGTGCAAGTGAATCGTACAACAGATCGACGAGTGAGTCTTCCTGTCTGTAGCGTGTCGAAATCGGGTTTCGGTTCGTGTTGATATCGTCGTCGACGACTGCCAATCCGAGCGTTCCCGGCTCGTCATCGGTTGGTGATAGCTTTAGCAGATTGTGTGGACGCGTGGGGTCGTCTCGAACCCAGCTGTCGGCTTCGAAACTATCAGTTCTGACTCCGGTCAGCAGATCCGGTGCAACAAGCGGAGTAACCGGCTGTGTCCGGGCGAGTAAATTCTGTAGGTCTTCGACTGTTCGCTCTCGGTCTTCTGTCCCAGCCGCTCGTTGGCTATCGAGGAGGTCATCACAGCCGAGGTGCGTAAAACCAAACGGGTTCTGCCAGCCGACTTCCGAATCAAACGTCGAGCGAAACAGCCGATACAGTGCGTCCGGATCTGGAGCCCGAGTGTACGGTAGCTGTCCGATATATATGTCAAAATCAGACCGGAGCAAGACGGCCTCGGCGAGGTTTCGGCCGTTGGCGAGACTCAGCGTGGTGTCGATTCCGACAGCCTCGAGGTTCTCTCGGAGGGCGTTGGCGATCCGAACGCCAAACGGATCGAGTTCGGCCGCAAGCGTCATGATATCTAACGTCAGTTGGCTCTCGTTTCCTCTATTGAATGCCTGTTGAAACCGACTGACACAGCCGGCAGAGCCAGCAACGGTGGCTGTTGCTCCTGCCAGCAGTTTCCGACGCGAAATCCCTAACGATGTATTCGAACCAGTCATCACCGACAACGAAATCCGTGTGTTTGTGGTTTTCGACCGACCAGATATAATAACACTGCGATACGATCTGTCTTCTATCAGGTCTCGTGATTACAGATAACCGAACAGTGGCAACGCAAGACCGACAAGCCATCCGAGCCCTGCCAGCAGTATCAGCGGTGGGTCGGGTTTGTCAGCGTGTCCCGCCTGGCTGAATCGCCCGGAGTTATGTGAGTTGACCACGGCAACCGCAAGCAATCCCAGTGCGACTACCAGCCCCAGGCGGTGCAACAACAGTTGGATTGGAATCATGCCGATGCCAATGGCTGCAAAGTCGTAGACGAATCCTGTACCCAACCCGACGACCGTAAAGCCGAACGCTCCCAGCGGTCGGAGCCGTGGGGCAAGCAGAAGCACCAACACCGGTGGCCCCACGACAAGCAGCGGATACAACATCCCAGCGATATACTGCGGCGAGTAGCCAGTGACCATCGCTTCGAGGCCGATTCCCACGGCTCGAACACCGAGCAACAGCCCAGCTAGCGCCGCCGCCAAGACGAACCCATATCGATTGGTGAGGGCCCACTGTCCGATGTCTCGACCGAGGCGGGCTATCGTGGTACGGGTATCTCTGGCAAACACAGTCGAAAGAAGACCAATAATTGCCAGTTCGATGTTCGAAATCCAGCCATCAGACCACCCACCAGAAAGACCGTAGTGGGTTCGACTGACGTCCTCGACGAACGGTTGATCAATAAAGTCGTCTTCGATTACCCGGGCGGGTTCCTGAATGTCAGTGACTGTATGTCGGAGACGGAACCAATCGAAGTACTCATCATGCACCTGAATGGCCGTCCAGTTGTCGGCTTCCGAGGTGTAGGCACGGATATGTTGCCGCGAGCCCAGATATGTCCCGCTGTGGAGCTGGTAGCTTTCGTCTAGCCACTGGGCCTCGCCGCCGTGGGGGCTCGCGTCAATATAGGTATACCGCGTCGAGCCATCGGCGTCGTCCCAGTCTACACCGTCTTGAACCGAGATATTGTAACTATCGGGGTCTGCATCCTCCTCGTTTTCGTCCATTGGCTCCCACTCGAGAGCCGCAGAGTCTGTCAGTGCGTTTTTCGTCCGGTCTGGGTCACCGTGAATGAGGACATTAATCGCCAGTGTCCGCTCATGAGGTGATTCTGACCGGCTGGTGTAGGGCCACAGATAACTACCGTTTTCGGCCGGCTGGATCAGTTTGTCTTCTTCGACGGTCGTGACATCACTGTCCGGCGTGTCGCCAGGAAACAATCCAACGCTGCCGGCCAGCAGGTACGTTCCTGCAAGCACAATCACGGCGACAACAAACAGGAGTCGACGACGGTTCATCTACACTCACTACAGTGGCAATCGAGAAAAAGTGTGTCGCTCCGAACAGTCATCCTTCGAGATGCTGCAACCGGTGGTCTAAGATGGCTCGTCGACGAACACCACGGCTCGCTCGTCTACTGCAAGGTTCAAATGGGGCGGGCTCTCAACCAGTAGTAATGAACGGCAATCGGTTCGGTCGACTCTTTGAAGTGACGACCTACGGTGAAAGCCACGGCAAGGCAATGGGTGTAACGGTCAGCGGCTGTCCGGCGGGCCTCGAGCTCGAGGAAACAGACATTCAAGCAGAACTCGACCGTCGGAAGCCCGGCCAGTCGATGATCACCACCTCGCGGGGCGAACCTGATGCAGTTACGATCAACTCTGGTGTCCAAGACGGCTACACCACGGGCACACCGATTGGGATGGTCATCGAGAACAAAGACGCTCGGTCAGGCAAATACGAGCCATACATTACCGCTCCGCGACCCTCTCACGGCGATTTTACGTACTCCGCAAAGTTCGGGACGCGAAACTGGGGCGGCGGCGGCCGCTCGTCGGCTCGTGAGACGGTCAACTGGGTGGCTGCCGGGGCGATTGCGAAAAAGATCAACGAACAACTCGGTATTAGAGTCAAAGCTCATGTCAACCAGATCGGCGATGTAACAGCCGACGAGGTAACCTGGGAAGAGATGCTCGAGCACACTGAAGAAAACGAGGTTCGGTGTGCAGACCCTGCTGCAGCAGCAGAGATGCGAGAACTGGCTGATCAGTATCAAAAAGAGGGTGATTCTATCGGTGGTTCGATTTACTTCGAGGCTCGAGGCGTCCCACGTGGGCTGGGTGCGCCGCGGTTTGATTCGGTTCCTGCGCGACTCGGTCAGGCCATGTTTTCGATTCCGGCCTGTACACACCTCGAGTTCGGATTGGGCAAGGAGGCCCGCGAGTGGACAGGCAAGGATCGAAACGAAGACTGGGAGTTCGACGAGTCGGGCGATCCGATTCCCAAAGGCAACAAACACGGTGGCTTGCAGGGTGGAATCACCACGGGCCAGCCGATCTGGGGAGAAGCGACGTGGCATGCGCCAACATCGATCCCAAAAAAACAGGAGACCGTCGACTGGGAGACCGGCGAGACCAAAGAGATACAGGTCGTTGGCCGACACGACCCAGTATTGCCTCCACGGGGCGTGCCGGTTGTCGAAGCGATGTTGAATCTGCTAATTGTCGATTTCATGCTGCTTAGCGGGCGTATCAACCCCGACCGACTAGACGGTAATGTGGGCGAATACGAAACGGAGTATCACCCTCGTAGTCCTGACAATATGGAATAACCGCCACTGTTGGCTGTCCGCGTTGGATCTCCGTTTTGCTCGAGGCGTTCGACGTTCGAAATCACAACGAGCAGCGCGTCCGCAGAAAGCACTCGGTAACCAACGCAGCAATCGATTACAGCCGTGTTTTCCGAGACCTGAAATCGATTATCGAGTCTGTATTTGGCTCGGAAAATGAGTAATTCGTTTTCTATGGCTGAGTGTAGTTCAAGAGTGGTTGTTGATCAGGGCCACTCGCGTTGTGAGAGAGTGTTCGATTCGCCACCCGAGGGATCTTCCCAGATGATGCGGACGGTGTCACCGCGATCGGCGATTTCAGCGTCCTCAGAACCATTGTATAGTTCAAGATCATCGCCGGTACTGATCGTGTCGTTCCACCCGTCTGCGGTATCAATTGGCGATGCAGGGTTGGGGAATCCTTCGACACCGTCAACAGTGACACGGACAGTTTCGTTGTCAATATTATCACCGCTAGTGTGGGTAATCGTCACGTTTGTATCGTCATCGAAGTCGTACGAGAACTGCGCCTGCGGAGTTGTTGAGGAGGCCTCATCGCCGAGTCCAAGGACGAACGCCCCGATGACTGCGGCGAGAATAACAGTTACAGCGACCATCAGAATTACTCCGATCACTGGCGATACGGCTCGAGTGTCGTCGGTCAGTAGCTTTTTGAGGTTCATTGGTTCCCACCGCGGCTCTGTTGGCTACAACCCACATGCTCGACAGGAGGTTACACCACAGCGCCTCCGTGTCGACTGGGTGGCCCACTAACGGCCGCGTTATCTGACAGTCAGTTTGAACTGACTTATACGTTGATGGTATATTACGACAAAAGTGAGTGTCTCAAAGAGTAGTCGGGCCGCCTACTGACACACAGTATACAATAAAAACCGTCGCAGATCTAGTTAGGGCCAGCTACGTTCAGAGAGGGAGTTCGAAGACCCACCGGATGGGTTCTCCCAGATGATGCGGATCCGATCACCCGAACTGAATTCTCCTATGCTCCCATCATCTGCTTTTGTTGTCTCGTCGATAGTTATTGAGTCACCAGTCCGTAGCGTTTCACCGTCTCCCCATGTGCTGGCGTTATAGACTGTATTATTTGAGCTGATAGTGATCGTGGACGCATCGATATTATCTCCTCCTCCATGTGAAATCTCTACTGAATCAGTTCCGTCAAAGTCATAATTGAATGATGCTTGTGGCGCGCTGCTCGAGGCCTGGTCGCCCAGACCAAGCACGAACGCTCCAATAACCGCCGCGAGAATGACAGTGATTGCAACCATCAGAATCACACCGATAACGGGCGATACACCCCGATTTGCCGTAAATAGCGCTTGTAGATTCATGTTTTGTGGTTCCTGATCACGTGACTGCCGCCCAGACAGCCTCACAGAAGGCTGCAAACGCCGTACCCTCTGTTGGGATTGCGCCAGGTTGTGCTACCGTCGTGACAGTCGTGATATCGCAATATTACCGCACAACGTATTAAACATTTGTAAACCATTCCCGGGATAGATACCAGTTGTCGGTCTGTTTTCGACCGTACCGGTCAGCTATGGTCGATTCGTTGCTGGCTATCGCATGCGTTCGGCTCTGCTGAGTGATGATAAATCCAATCTGGGTACTATTGCAGACAATAAAAAATTCTCCCACGCATGCGCATGCCAACCGTTACATATCTGATAGCTAACACGATTGGGCGGCTGAATAGGCCGTGCTTACTGTTGCTGGAATTGGACATTTATTCAACGAACCGCATTCTTCATTATTGTTCCTTGGCAATCCATAGCAAACTCTTTTATCCAGGGATAGCAAACGTCGAATACGAGTGGCCCACGGGGCCGTGAGACCAAATTATGACTGACAACGAACTCATCTGGCGAATCGCAGGAGGTTCCGGAGACGGAATCGCCTCGACAAGCCAGAACTTCGCCAAGGCACTGATGCGTTCAGGCCTGGACGTATTCACACACCGACACTATCCATCGCG
>SL_4KL_010_BRINEDRAFT_10000058_pt1 | contig 42178 bp, 42 predicted proteins | sample SodLak_010_BRINE_2_FD_10664 | JGI IMG/M metagenome (IMG submission 10664) | reverse complement strand
TCCGTTTCCCACGAAAATTTAAGTGGAATCGTCGGAATAGTATATAAATGCGATGACACGGCCAACCCGGCAACGGGATCACGACCGGCAGCGCATACGCGACGAGGACGCCGACGAAACTGAAACCGAAGCCGACGCCGAGAGGGGTAGTATCGAGGAGTTAGACCCGGAGGAGCTGGATCCCGAAGCGTTCGACTCCGAGGAGCTCACTCGAACAGCTGATGGCGAACTGATACACGATAAGACGGGGCTCATCATCGAAGACGAGCAGATCGACCCCGGTCCGGAGTGGCGGGCGTTCAACCACTCCGAGCGACAGGAGAAATCCCGTGTCGGCGCCCCGACCACGAAGACGATGCACGACAAGGGATTGACGACGACGATCGATTGGAAGGATAAAGACGCGTACGGCCGCGCTCTCTCTTCGAAGAAGCGGTCGCAGATGCACCGGCTGCGCAAGTGGCAAGAGCGGATACGAACGAAGGATGCCGGCGAGCGCAATCTCCAATTTGCGCTTTCGGAGATCGATCGAATGGCCAGCGCGCTCGGCGTCCCGCGGTCGGTCCGGGAGGTCGCGTCCGTCATCTACCGGCAAGCGCTGAGTGAGGACCTTATCCGCGGCAGATCGATCGAGGGCGTCTCCACCGCCGCGCTGTACGCGGCCTGTCGCAAGGAGGGGATCCCCCGGAGCCTCGAGGAGATTTCCGAGGTCTCGCGGGTCGACCGTAAGGAGATCGGTCGGACGTATCGATACATCTCCCAGGAGCTGGGCTTAGAGATGCGTCCCGTTGACCCGAAAAAGTACGTGCCGCGGTTCGCCTCCGAGCTCGAACTGAGCGAAGCGGTCCAGTCGAAAGCCAACGAGATCATCGAGACGACCGCCGAACAAGGACTCCTCTCCGGAAAATCCCCGACCGGCTATGCGGCCGCTGCACTCTATGCCGCCTCGCTGCTCTGTAACGAAAAAAAGACTCAGCGAGAGGTCGCCAACGTCGCGCAGGTGACCGAAGTCACCATCCGCAACCGATATCAAGAGCAGATCGAGGCGATGGGTATCCACAGTTAAGCGCTGGCCGCGTTGCAGCGCTCTTTTCGACGAGTCTCGGCCGCCAGCAACGTTCAAGCCGGCGCGGAACCAAGCGCGAACCGAATGCGACTCGACGAGTTCATCGAGTTCGAGGCGAACGAGCGCGCCGAGCGGCGGCGACTCGCCGCCGAGAAGGATTACGGGATCGTCGATCATCTCGACTCATTCGAGCGGCGCTTCCAAGAGCACGTCTCTGACGACGCGGTGGTCGGCAGCGTCTCTCCCTCGATATTCGTCGGACGCTCGAACTACCCGAACGTCTCGACCGGGCTGCTTTCGCCGGTCGGCCGCGAGGGGCGGGCCGAACAGTTCAAAACCTCCGCGGCGTGGTACGACGAGGGCGTCTCCATCGCCGACGTGTTCGACCGACGCACGAGCCTGCTCAACTCGACGCGCGGGGTCGCCGTCGGGGACGTCGGCGTCGACGAATCGAGCGGCGTGTTCGACGCGTGGGACGGCTGGCTCGGCGTGCAGCGCGAGGTCGCGATTGCGGACCGGCCGGTCGACGTCGAGATCGGACTTGACGGTACGCCGGACCTCGATTTCGACATCGGCACCGAGGACATCAAGACGCCGACTGGACCGCGTGCTGCGGCTCGAACCGCCGAGCTCGGAGAGAATCCGCACGTCCCGCGGCCGGTCAAAAAGACGCTCGAAGACGACGACTGGCGTGCGGAGGGGGCGATGACGTACCTCTACCGCCGCGGGTTCGACGTCTACGAGATAAACACGATCCTCTCGGCCGGCGCGCTCGGCCGGGGACGGAACCGCCGGCTCGTTCCGACGCGCTGGTCGATCACCGCCGTCGACGATACCGTCGGGCAGTTCCTCCGCGGGTCGATCCGGTCGAACCCGACGGTCGACCGGATCGAGGTCCACCGAAACGAGTACCTCGGCAACGCCTTTTGGGTGATCCTCGTTCCCGGTCAGTGGGAGTACGAACTCGTCGAGATGAAGTCACCGGGCTCGATCTGGAATCCCGATCCGACGGCCGGCGTCTATCTCGCGGCCGCAAGCGAGCGACGAGAGGGGCGGACCGGCTACGTCGAGGAGACGGCCGGTGCCTACTACGCGGCTCGGCTCGGCGTCTTAGAGCACCTCGACGAGCGCGGGCGACAGGCGAAAGCGCTCGTCTTGCGACACGTCTCCGACGACTACTGGGGGCCGGTCGGCGTCTGGCAGGTTCGCGAAGCCGTCCGAGCGGTCTTCGAAGGCGAACGGGGAACCGCCGAGACGTTCGGCGAGGCGGTCCGCGGCGTCGCCGACCACCTCCCAATATCGGTCGATCGCCTGCGACGGAAGTCGACGCTCGCGGCCGGATTACAGGCGAACCTCGGGGACTTCGCCGACGCGGAGTGAGCGACCTCACCTGCGGAGCAGATCCCGATCACGACACTCCGTCAGAGACGCTCACACCCTACCCGAAGTTCTCGACTTTCGCGGCGTCGGCGTCGCCGCCGGCGGCTTCGATGGCCGCCTCCGCATCGGCGACGAGGTCGGCGAAGCCGTAGACGAAGAGGGTCTCGCCGTCGGCACCCGTCAGGACTGACGCGACCGCGTCGGCGAGCGTCGCGTCGGCGTCGAGCGTGTGGATCGCGACGCCGCGCCCTCGCAGGTTATCGAGCCGGTCCGCGTGCGAGACGTCGTCGTCGCGGTAGACGATCGCGGCATCGGCGCCGTCGTCGAGCGCGCGCTCCGCGATGGCGACCGCCGGACCGACGCCGGGACCGCCGGCGACGATCACTGCACGGGGTTCGCCGTCGTAATGCTGATCGCCGAACGGTCCCGAGAGCGTCATCTCCGTCCCCGCTTCGGCGTCGGCGAGAAACGCCGAGAACTCACCGCCCTCCTCGGGATCGATCCCGACGGTGACCTCGAAGGTGTCGCTGACGGTCGGCGACGAGAGGGTATAAAAACGGGCGACCGGTTCACCGTCGATCGCAGTGCCGAGCTTCACGAACTGACCGGGCTCCGCCGTGAATCCGTCTGGCGTGTGAAACCGGAGCGCGTACGTGTTGTGGCCGACCGTCTCGACCGCCTCGACCGTCGCTGTCGTATCCATAACAGCGATCCGGGCGGCGGACACAAACGTGTTCCCGTCGGCGTCGGCGCTGCCCGTGTCGAAAGCCCGAAGCGTACTCACCGTCGATCACTCGACAACCGTCGAAAACGGTACAGCGACGTGGGTCGATAGTGCGAGATGCGGGAAACGATTGTCCATTTACCAAAACAAAAATGAGCATATCGTCAATAAGATGCGACAATATTCGCGAGGAAATAAGCGTTTGTTTAGAAACAGATCGGTGACGCCTTCCAGAAGTCTTTTCATGAGTCCGGCGAAACCTCCGGTATAGCATGGCTGCGGACTTCAATTGGGCCGTTGGCGGAGAGGCCGGCGACGGCATCGACTCGACCGGGAAGATCTTCGCGCAAGCGCTCTCTCGAGCGGGTCGCCACGTGTTCACGTCGAAGGATTTCGCCTCGCGGATCCGAGGCGGCTACACCGCTTATAAGGTGCGAACCTCCGTCGACAAGGTACAGAGCGTCGTTGACCGGCTCGACGTGCTCATCGCGTTGACGCCCCGAACGATCGAGGAGAACCTCGACGAGCTCCACGACGGATCGGTGATCATCTACGACGGCGAGCGGACGACGATGCAGAACGTCGACATTCCCGGCGAGATGGTCGGACTCGACGTTCCACTCAAGCGGCTCGCCGAGGAGGCTGGCGGAGCGATAATGCGAAACGTCGTCGCGCTCGGCGCGGCCTGTGCGGTCGCCGACTTCCCCATCGAGAACCTCGACTCTGCGCTCGAAAAGCGGTTCGCAGACAAGGGGCAGAAGCTCGTCGACAACAACAAGAAAGCGGCCCGTGCTGGTCAATCGTACGTCGCTGAAGAGTACGACCACGAGTTCGATTACGACCTGGAGACGACGGACGAAGGATTACGTCCTCCTCAACGGTGACGAGGCGATCGGGATGGGCGCCATCGCCGCAGGGTGCCGTTTTTACGCCGGCTACCCGATCACGCCCGCGACCGACGTGATGACGTACCTCACCGGGCGAATCGAGCGGTACGGTGGGCACGTCGTGCAGGCGGAAGACGAGCTGTCCGCGATCAACATGGCGCTCGGTGCCGCCCGCGGGGGTGCGCGATCGATGACTGCCACCTCCGGTCCGGGGATCGACCTAATGACGGAGACGTTCGGGCTGATCGCGACCTCGGAGACGCCGCTCGTCATCTGTAACGTGATGCGCTCCGGCCCCTCGACGGGGATGCCGACGAAACAGGAGCAGGGCGACCTCAACCACATGCTGTACGGCGGTCACGGGGAAATCCCCCGATTCGTGCTCGCCCCCACGACGATAGACGAGTGCTTCTGGAAGACCGTCGAGGCGTTCAACCTCGCAGAGAAGTACCAGATCCCCGTCTACCTCACCGCCGACCTCTCGATGGCCGTCACCGAAGAGACGTTCTCACCGGACGCCTTCGACATGGACGACGTCGAGGTCGACCGCGGCTTCGTCGTCGACGAATCGAGCATCGACGACCACCTGAGCGAGTCCGGCGGCTTCCAACCGCACGAGATCACCGACGACGGGATCTCGCCGCGCGCCTTCCCCGGCACTGCCGACGGCGCACACATGTCGACCGGGCTCGAACACGACGAGCAGGGTCGACGGACCGAGGACACGGCGATGCGCGTCTCACAAGTCGACAAACGCAACCAAAAGGTCGACACCGCTCGCGAGCGCGAGGACTGGAGTCCGCGCGAGTTCGGCGACGCCGACGCGGAGAGTCTCGTTATCACGTGGGGATCGAACGAGGGCGCGCTCGTCGAGGCGCTCGACCTCCTCGCGGACGACGGGGTCGACGTACGAGTCCTTTCGGTCCCGTACATCTTCCCGCGGCCGGACCTCACGGAGGATGTCGAGGCAGCAGAGAACGTCATCGTCGTCGAATGCAACGAGACCGGACAGTTCGCCGACCTCGTGGAACACGACGTGCTCGAACGCGTCGACCGCGTGAACAAGTACACCGGCGTGCGATTCAAGGCCGATGAACTCGCAGACGAAATCAAAGCGACCCTCACGGAAGAGGTGGAGGCGTAACCAATGAGCTCAGATATTCGATTCACGGATTTCAAATCCGACAAGCAACCGACGTGGTGTCCGGGATGCGGCGACTTCGGCACGATGAACGGGATGATGAAGGCCCTCGCAGAGACGGGCAACGACCCCGACAACACCTTCGTCGTCGCCGGCATCGGCTGTTCCGGAAAAATTGGCACCTACATGCACAGCTACGCGCTTCACGGCGTCCATGGCCGCGCCCTACCGGTCGGTACCGGCGTGAAGATGGCGCGACCCGACATCGAAGTGATGGTCGCCGGCGGCGACGGCGACGGCTACTCCATCGGTGCGGGCCACTTCGTCCACGCAGTCCGGCGCAACGTCGATATGACGTACGTCGTGATGGACAACCGCATCTACGGACTGACGAAGGGCCAGGCATCGCCGACCTCCCGCGAGGATTTCGAGACGTCAACGAGTCCTGACGGCCCCAAACAGCCGCCGGTCAACCCGCACGCGCTTGCGCTCGCATCGGGTGCCACGTTCATCGCACAGTCGTTCTCCTCTGACGCGTTGCGCCACCAAGAGATCATTCAGAAGGCAGTCGAACACGACGGGTTCGGCTTCGTGAACGTGTACTCGCCGTGCGTGACGTTCAACGACGTGGACACGTACGACTACTTCCGCGACTCGCTCGTCGACCTCAAGGAAGAGGACCACGACCCGACCGACAGAGAGGCGGCAAAAGACGTCATCCTCGACTCAGACAAGGAGTATCAGGGCATCTTCTATCAGAATGAAGACTCCGTGCCATACCACGAGCAACACGGTGTCGACGAGGATATGTCCGTTATTCCGGACGGCGCACCCGAAGGCGCGACCGACCTCGTCCGCGAGTTTTACTGAGACCGTTTAGTCTCGAATATCGGTGGTTATTCCGACCTCTGTCTCTAGCCAAAATACGGCGACTGAACCGTATTAGCAGTGAGTTGCGAAGAGTTTCAGCAACTCTAATTACATGGGTCTATACTAACCTGTATATGAGTGATCGTTACGATGTCGTGATCGCGGGTGCCGGACCGGCGGGCGCGCAGTGTGCCCGCGATCTGGCGACGCGCGACTACGATGTCGTCGTTCTCGAGACGGAGTCAGAGTCTGACTTCCCCCGCCAGAGCAACAAGTCGACCGCCGGAACCTTCCCATCGATGATGTCCGCGTTCGGCATCCCCGACGACGTGGTCATGTCGTACACCGACGATGTCGTGTTGGAGTCGCCGAACAACTACTACGAGAGCTACCAACCCGGCGCGGTGTTGGAGTTCGCCGAGTTCAAGCGGTTCCTCGTCGCGGACGGTCGTGAGAACGGAGCGGACTACTGGTTCGACGCACGGGTTTCTCGGCCGATCCGTGACGACGACGGCGTCATTGAGGGAGTCCGATACAACGGCGACGAGGAGGTGTACGCCGACGTGATCGTCGACGCGACCGGACCCGCGGCACCGATCGCCAGCGCGCTCGATGTCGTCGATCTGGAGCGGGAGAATCAGGCGATCGGTATCGAGTACGAGATGGACGGCGTCGAGATGAACCATCCGGAGTACGCGGATCTCCGGCGAGCGATGATGCTCCGACTCGACCACAACATCGCACCCGGCGGCTACTCGTGGATTTTCGCCACCGGTGAGGACACCGCGAAGGTCGGTATCTGTTACATTCAGAACGACCGTCACCGAGAGTTCGCCGAGGAGGGGAAAACCGTCGACGGCTACTTAGACGAGTGGATCGACCGAGACCCGCGCTTCGCCGACGCCGAGCGGATCGACGGGAAGGTTCACCGGGGGTCTGCACACATTCAGATGCCAGAGCGGATGCACACCGACCGGTTCCTCGCGATCGGCGATACAGTACCGACCATCGATCCCCTGTGGGGTGAAGGAATCCATAAGGGGATGAAATCCGCCCGCGCCGCCGCGTCGACAATCGACCGCTGTCTCACGGATTCGGAGCGCCGCGTCGACGCAGAGAGCCTCTCGGTGTACGAGTCGCTGTGGCACCGCGACGTCGCGCCACGGATGCGCTCGCGGCTGATGCTCACGCGGCTGCTGTATCTCGCACCCAACGAACGGTACGACCGGCTGATGCGCGATCTACGGCAGACCGACGACAACACGCTCGAACGAGCGAATCAAGGAGAGAAGTCGGCGATGATGAAGCTGCTCCATCTCGACGACCTCCCGCTCCTCGCGAAGTTTGCCCGCGAGCGGATGGGGTCGTAGGGGGGCGGCGATTCGGCCGGAGAACGAACTCTCAGCGGGTCATCGCTCGTCGATCGGGACGAACGCTGCGTTCTCGGGGCCGGTGTATCGCGCGCGAGGGCGGATGAGGCGGTTATCTTCCTGGTACTCGATCATGTGGGCGATCCAACCGCCGGCGCGGCTCATCGCGAAAATGGGCGTGTACATGTCGACCGGAATACCCATCGAGTCGTAGACGGAGCCGGAGTAGAAGTCGACGTTCGGAGCGATTCCTTTCTCTAAGAGCCCTTGCTCGGTGAGATACTCCTCGATCGCCGTCGTGTAGTCGAGCCACTTGGTGTCGCCTGAAGCTGCCGACAGGTCGCGGAGCTTCCCCTCGAGAATCCGTGCGCGTGGATCTTTCACTTTATAAACGCGGTGGCCGAATCCGGGGATCCGTCCGCCGTCGGCACGACGGTCTGTCACCCACTGAACTGGGTTTTTCGCCGAGTTGTCGATCTCGTGAAGCACCTCCATCACGTCCTGGTTCGCGCCGCCGTGAAGCGAGCCGGAGAGCGCACCGATACCGCCCGTGACGCCCGAGTAGACGTCCGCCATCGTCGAACCGATCACCATCGCGGTGAACGTCGAGGCGTTGAGCCCGTGGTCGGCGTGAAGAGTCAGCGCCATATCGAACGTCTCCTCGCTGACATCGTCGGGCTCGGTCCCAGTGAGCATATAAAGGAAGTTCGCGGCGTGAGACAGGTCTGGGTCCGGCGCGACCGGGTCTTCACCCTGCCGGGCGCGCTCGAAGGCGGCGAGGACCGTCGGGATCTTCGCGGTGATGCGGCGGCCCTGACGGAGCGCAGCCTCCGCAGCGTCCGCCTCATCCTCGTCCGCGATCGACTCCGGGTCGTACGCCGACAGCATGGACGTCGCCGTCCGGAGCGCAGCCATCGGACGCTCGCCCGCGTCGGCGAGCGCCTGGACGGTCGCGAGCACGTCGTCGTGGACCTCGTGGTCGGCGGCGAGACCGTCGGCGAACGCATCAAGCTCCTCCCGCGTCGGAAGCGACCCGTGCCAAAGCAGGTACAGAACTTCCTCGTAGCTCGCGTCGCGCGCGAGGTCCTCGATGTCGTACCCACGGTACACGAGCGTGCCGACCTCGCCGTCAACGTGGCTCAGCCCCGACTCCGCGACGAGGACGCCTTCGAGCCCGCGTTTTAACTCGTCTGACATAGACTGACGTTCCGACCACCACCAAAAAAGCGTTATCTTTCAGGAGGGATATTGTTCGACGATCGTCGACTAGTGTAAAGTCGAACGACGGCAGTAGCACGGATACGGGAGGTCGTAGTATCGGAACCCGATCAGCGCGCCGGCACGACCGTCACGGTCCGCTTCCGATCAATTGCGTCTTCGAGTTCCTCGGCGATGGCAGAGCCTCGAGACACCTGCACCTCACCGCCGCGACCGACGGTGGCAGTGAAGAGATACTCTCCGTCTGCACGGACCTCGACGGTCTCGCCGACGCCGCCGTCGACGTCGATAACGACGTGTCTCGAGGTGATCTCCGGCTGGACGACCGTTCCGCGCTCCTCACCGACCTGTCCGCCGGCCTGCCCGTTGGAGCCGCGGCCGTTACCGCCGGAGCCGCCACCGCCCGGCTTCTCGTCGTGTGTACGGACGTCAATATCGATTCCGAGCCGCTTTTCGATGTCGCTGATCCGGCCCCCGCCCTTCCCGATGACGGTGCCGATGTCACCCTCCGAGACGTACACCACGGCGCCGTTGTTCCCCTGTAGCGCGACGTCGACGTGTCCGTGCGCGACCGAACGAATTTCGCGCTCGATCTCCTGTTTGGCGATCCGACCGACCCCCGTCTCGGCGTCGGCTTCGTCTTCGTTCAGCGGCACCGTAACGACCTGCCGGTTGAAGGTGTATATTTCGTACTCGGGCGTTCCGGTCTCGAAGTTCGACACCTGAATGACCGGACGCGCGAGGTCCTCGGCGGTGAGCCCGGCCGGCACCTTCACTTCGGTCGTCACGTCGTAGACGGTGTGGACCTCGCCGGCCTCGATGTACACCACCGTGTCGACGATCTGTGGGATCATCCCGAGTTCGACGCGGCCGACGAGCCGCTGAAGCGCGTCGATGGCGCGCGAGGCGTGGACGACGCCGACCATCCCGACGCCGGCCATCCGCATGTCGGAGAACACCTCGAAATCGTTCGTCTTGCGGACCTCGTCGTAGATCGTGTAATCCGGCCGGACCAACAAGAGGGAGTCGGCGGTGTTCTCCATCTTCCCGCCGAGCGCCCCGTACTGCGTGATCTCCGGGCCGACCTGCAGGTCACGCGGCTTCTCCATCGTCTTCACCGCGTAGTCGTTCTCGTTTAAGAACTCCGCCACCGCCTGTGCGAACGTCGACTTTCCGGCGCCGGGCGAGCCGGCGATGAGCACGCCGCGCTTCCGCTCGAGGAAGCGCTCGCGGAGCTCGTCGGCGAACTCGTAGTCGTCGAGCGTCGTCTTCGCGATGGGGCGGACCGCCGTGATCTCGATCCCGTCCGCGAACGGCGGTCGTGCGACCGCGATCCGGTAGTTCCGGAACTGGACGATATCCATCCCGTCGTCGGAGAGCTCGATGAACCCCTCGTTGGACTGGCGCGCGAGGTCCACGATCGCGGTCGCCCACTCGCGCATCTGTGCTTCGCTCGTCGGCTCCTCGTCGATGACGACGTATCGCATCTCGCCGAGCGTCCCGCGTTTCGCTTTCGGCTTCGTCTCCGTCTTGAGGTGGACGGACATCGTCTCGTCGGTGAAGAACTCCTGAATCGGGAGTTCGTCGACGACGCCACGAGCGACCGGCTCGACGTACTCGACGTCGATCCCCTTCGCGCGGGCGACCTCCGCTTGTACGATGTCGCTGGAAAGCAGCGTCGCCTGATGATCGGCGGCGAGGTCGCGGATCAGCGCGTCGACATCACCTTCGTGCGCGTGGGATCGAGCGTCACCGTCAGCCCGCTCGCCGACGTACCGCAGCTCGATCCTGCCGTCGTCAGCGTGCTCCGCGAGCCGTTTTAGCTCGCCCAGGCCGTCCCAACCGGATTCGAGCCCGTCGTTGGCCTGTGATTCCAGTTCGCCGACGACCGCTTCCGGGACGAGCACCGTCACCGCCTCGTATGACCCGTCCTCGACGCGTTCGGACACGCGGCCGTCGACGACCGCACTGGTGTCCGGTACTACGTTCATACGGTGTTTCCGGGCGGGAACCGTATAAGCGTGTTCGACCGGGTCGACGGCGAGGGCCGCAACGGACGGTCTCGCGTCCGTTCAGCTGTCGCGGTCGGCTGCGACCCCGTCGTCGGAGGCGGCGCTCTCCTCGTCGCCGACGAGATCCGTGACGGCGTCGATGACGGGGATGTCTGTATACTCATACGTCGACACCAGCCGATAGGCGACGACGTAGGCGGCCGCCGTGGCGATGATCGCAAGGAGCAGGTTACCCACGAGCAGGCGAGTGACGACCTCGGGGCCGGCCGACAGCGACACGGCAGACCGAGTCACCCCGGGCACGGGTCCGAGAATAGTCGTCCCGATCGCGAAGCTGGCGCCGTAAACGCCCCATTTCACGACCGGATTGAACACGATCACCGAGGCGAACAGCGCGACGCGGTTGATCCGATCGAACGCCCACGCGAGTACGACGAAGAGAATGAGCCCGGTTCCGAGGGTCGGTAACATCGTCACGAAGACGCCGAGCGAGAAGCTTCCGGCGGTCTCTTGTGGCGTGTGCTCCTCGGTGAACGATCGGCGAAGCTCGGATTTCGCCCGGGCGAGCACGTTTTTCACCCGCCGCAGAATCATTGTACGTCGATACAGCCCCAGCGGGAAAGTAGCTGTCGGAGGCGCCGACCCCGTCGGTGGCGAGGCGAACAACCGGCCGCCGCGCTCTCCGTGACTCGCGTCGAGGCGAGCGCGGGAACGACGTCAGTCGTCTGCGGCCCCCACGCTCCGCTGGGCGTTCANCTGACGGGCGTACGCCACGAAGTTGTCGAACAGCGCCTTCGCCTCGCACGCCGCGTCGTACGCGTCGGGTGTGATGTTTTCCAAGACGGCGTCGACGCGAGCGTCCCCGAGTCGGTCCCGTTTCCCCTCGGTCACTTCCCGTGCCGTTTCAACGTCGTACTCCGGATGGAACTGCACGCCCCAGCAGCCGCCGTCACGAAACGCGTGGATACCGTGTTCGTTCTCGGCGAGCAGCGTCGCGCTGGGAGGGAGTTCGACGACCGCATCGCCGTGGGTCGTGAACACCGTGAACTCCTCGTCGATCCCCTCGAACAGTTGGTCGTCCCGGTGACGGACCGCGTTGTAGCCGATCTCGAAGCCGTCCATTCCGGCGACGCGTCCGCCGAGCGCCTCGGCGAGCACCTGGTGACCATAACAGACGCCGAGGATCGGAACGTCGGCGGCGGCGGCCTCGGCGACGTACTCGATGAGCGGCGGAATCCACGGCTCGTCCCAGTACACGGACGAGCGTGAGCCGGTGATGACGACACCGTCGAAGTCGGTATGCTCGGGGAGGTGACCGTCGGTGGCGTTGAATTCGGCGAGATCCGCGTCGAGCTCTCGTCGGAAGTTCCGTCGAGTGTTCGCGCCGTTGTGGGCGGCGTTCAACAGGGCGAACCGGAGGCGAGTCATTATCGGTGTCGAGGCACGACCGATTCAAAACGGTTTCGGCGGTCCGAAGCGCTACCGGCGCCGCTGAGACGGACTGACGGGCTGACCGCTACCGATCACTCCGCGAACGGATCCGCGGCGTGCTCGGCGAGCCAGCCGACGAGCGCGTCGTTGATCGCGGCCGACGCCTCTACGCCAACGAGGTGGTAGGCTCCCTGCACCGCGTGGAGCTCACCGCGTGGGAGCCCTTCCGCGAGCGTTTCAGTCGCCGATTTCGGGCACACCGTATCCGCGGTCCCGTGAGCGACGAGCGTCGGCGTCGTACACTCGTAGAGTCGGTCGGAGAGGTCGAACTGCGCGACTGCCGCGCGATGCGCTTCGAACGTTCCGCGGTCGGCGTCCTCGTCGAGTCGCCACTCGACGATTTGTGATACCGCATCGGGATGGTGCTCGCGGAACGAGCCGGAAAGGAGCCCACTCAGTGATTCGACCACTGCATCCGGGGTCGACGGGTCGGCCCACACGCCTGCGGGGTCGTAGTCGTTCCCAGACGCGGGAGTCCCGATGACCGCGAGGCTCGCCGGCCGAGAGGAGGTGAGTGCGTACGTGAGCGCGACCATTCCGCCGAGACCGTAGCCGACGAGGTGCGCGTTCCGAATTCCTTCCGTGATGCAGACGGCATCGACATCGCTCGCCAACTCCGCGACGGTGTACGGGCCGGCCGGCGCGTCGGAGCGACCAACGCCTCTCGTTTCGGGCGTGATCACCGTGTGAGGTCCCGCGAGCGCAGCGTGTTGCCAGCCGAACTGCCATGCGCCGAGCCCGACNTCGCCACAGAACACGACCGCTTCGTCGGGGTCTCCGACGTTCGGCACGTCGACCGCGTACCGGATCGAGACGCCGGCGTTGTTCGCGTACGGCATGAGAGCGCAGGGCTACGCTTCTTGCAGGGTGCGGAGGATATTCGGCGCAGCCGCGAGCGCGTCGTCCAGTGCGTCGACATCCGGCCCGCCCCCCTGCGCGAAGTCCGGTGGACCGCCACCGCCTCCGCCGACGCGGGAAGCGAGCTCCGAGACGACCTCGCCGGCGTTGACGTCGACGCCCTCGGGGACCCCGATGACGAAGCTCGCGGAGCCATCGGCCCCGCTCCCGACGACGGCGACGTTCCCGTCGTCGACGTGAGCGTTCGCGGTCGCGCGCAGCTCGTCGGCGTCGCCGTCGAGCCGCTGGATCACTGCGGTACGCCCGCCGATGTCGATTTCCTCGACGTCTGCGCCGCCGGACGCCCGCGCGGTCGCGAGCTCCTCTTTGAGCGACTCGATCTCCTTGCCGCGTCCCTTCCACTCTTCGAAGAACCGCTCGGCCGTCTCGGGTACGTCAAGCGGGTCGACGTCGAGCGCCTCGGCCGCGTCGTACAGCGCGTCCTCGGTCCGCTGTGTCGCCTCGATCGCCGCGCCGGCGGCGGCGAACACGATGCGCTCGACGCCGTCCTGGACCGGCTCCGTTTTTAACACTTTCACGGCGCCGATGGAGCCGGTGCGGTCGACGTGGGTGCCGGCACAGGCTTGCACGTCCTCGTCGCCGATGTGGACCAGCCGGATATTCGTTCCCGGAGGGACACCCCCTTGATAGAGGTCGAACCCGTGTTCCGCTTCGGCTTCGTTACGGTCTGGCCACTCTTGACGCACCGGGACGTCGTCGCGTACGAGNCTGTTAGCGACCCGCTCGATCGCTTTGACCTGCTCGCGGGTTATCCGCTCGTAGTGGCGGACGTCGAGCCGCGAGGAGTCGATTCCTTTCTGTGCGCCGGCCTGTCGGACGTGGTCGCCGAGCACCTCCCGGGCCGCGTGGCCGATCAGGTGCGTCGCCGTGTGGTGAGCACGCAGCCGGTCTCGACGGTCGCCGTCGACCTGCCCGCGGACGAACTCGCCCTTGCCCGGGTCAGCGTCGGTTCGGTGGAGGACGACTCCGTCGTGTTCTTGCACGGTCACGACGTTGACCGTCGTTTCACTGACCGTGAGCTGACCCCTGTCTGCGGGTTGACCCCCGCCCTCCGGGTAGAACATCGTTTGGTCCAAGACGACGTCGTAGCCGTCCTCGCGCTCGAAGACGTCGAGAACGACCGCCTCGAACTCCGTGCGGCCCTGATCGTCGTAGAACAGCTTCTCCGTGCCCGGAAGGCCGCTGAGCCGCTCGTCGCGGTCGCTCGCGTGGTCGTCACCGCCGGCCTCCTCGTGGCGGTCGGCGACGAGCGCGTAGAAGTCGTCCGGAACGTCGACCGTCGCCCCGCGGTCGGCGGCGATGTCGGCGACCATGTCCGGCTGGATCCCGTGTGAATCGTACAGCTCTAACAGGCTCTCGGTCGGGATCGGCTCGCCACTGCCGGCGTACTCGTCGGCGAGCGATTCGACCTTTCGAGAGCCGCGTTCGAGCGTCTTCCGATACTTGCGTTCCTCGGTGCGGACGATCTCTCGGATCGTGTCGCGGTTCTCGTAGCCGAGCCGCTCGGCCTGCATGTCGACGAGCTCGTCGAGGGGTGCATCGACGTCGACCTCGTCGACGAGCCGCTTCGTCCGGCGGAGCACCATCCGCGCGAGATATCCCGTCCCGACGTTGGAGGGGACGATGCCGTCGCCGAACATGTACGCGAGCGTCCGCGAGTGGTCGGCGATGGCGTAGATCGCTTCGAGCGGTTCGACCAGCTCGCGGAGACGGTCGACGTCGACGTCGAGCCGGTCCGCGATCTCCCCGCGAGCCGCCTCGACGTCATCGACGTCGTCGATGTCGAGCCGCCCGGAGAGCTTCGCGGCGCGGTGGACGAGCCGCTGCTCCTCCTCGGTGTGCTCGATCCCGGCGTTCTCCTTGAGGAAGTCGATCGCGTCGGGATACACCGCCTCGTACACGGTCGCCGTTCCCTGGCTCATCCACGTCCATCGTTCGAGGCCGTAGCCCGTGTCGACGATGTAGGTGTCCATAAACGAGTACGTGTTGCCGTCTTTCATCTCGTACTCGCCGTCCGGGTCCTGTTCCATACACATGAAGACGAGCGTCGCCAGCTCGGCTCCCTTATAAATGACCTCGATCGCGGGGCCGGCGTTGCCGCCGCCGACCCACGGATCTTCGATGTACGTGATCTCCTCGAGGTCGGCACCGAGGCTCTCGAACAGCTCGTCACAGTACTGGACCGTCTCGTCTTTCCAGTACACTTCGCCCTCGTACGCGTACTCCTCGTCGGCGTCCTCGCGGGTGTTGAACGCGTGATGGGCCATCATCTCGAATGCCATCGTGTGTCGACCCGTCTTGCCGACGTTGTCGATGTCCTGCATCCGAATACACGGCTGGGAGATGGTGAGGGGGTTCGCCGGCGGCGGCGTCTGGCCGGAGGTGACGAGCGGCTGGAAGTCGTAGATCGACGCCTGCGTCAGGAGTACGTCGTCTCGCCACCGATTGGCAGCGACCGGGTACGGATCGATTCGCTCGTGGCCGTTCTCCTCGAAAAACGAGAGGAACGCCTCGCGCATTTCGGACAGCGAGAACGCCTCCGGGAAGCCGGGGTCGTCGATGAAGCTGTAATCCTCACAGGGCGGCTCACCGCAACGGTCGCGGTCTCCGTCTCGGGTCCAGAAGTGCGCACCACAGGACGTACACTCCTTCCGATCGAACCCCTCCTCTTCGAAGTAATCGAGACGGTACTCCGCTTCGAGATCGCTCATTACACGAACGTGACCCGTGTTCATGCAAAAGGGTTCCGGGGTGCGCTTTCGGGCGGAACCGGGGGTTTCGAGTAGCGCACGAGCGGTGCCTGGCAGGAATATTTATCAACAGTGCGATTAGTAACGACAACATAGTGAACCCCGTCCCGAGCGAGGATCCGGTCGTTCTCCTCCTCGCCGACGACCCGCAAGCCACGAACGCTCTTCCCGAGCCGCTAGCCGGCCGTGCCGTCGTTCCCGGCGATATCGAGGCCGGAGCCGACGGGACGGATAGCGAACCACTCTCGACGATCGACGTGGCGGTCGTACGAGATGTCGATGGCGTCGAGCGAGCGGTAGAGCTGGGTTGGAGCGGTCCGACCGTCGCGTTCGTCGACGACCCAACCGCTCCGACGGCGATGGATCCGGCCGCCGGAGCGATCGCGACGACACCCGCGGACCTCGACGCGACGGTCCGGTGGCTCGCAGCGCAAAGCGAGCGAAAGACGGTCCGCGAGACGGCGTCACAACCCCCTTCGCGGAGCGAGCGACTCAACGCCGGCACAACCAGACTCGCGTCGGTCAGGACGATCGAAGAAGCCCATCGGGCCGCGATCGCGATCGCGGAAGAGGTGTTCCCGTCGCACCATAGTCTCGTCGGCGTGCGGGACGGAGAGTGGGTCGAGCCGGTCGCGGCGTCGGCAGGGGTTCCAGCAGAGGATTGCAACCGCGTTCGTGTTGGGGCGGGAGCCGCTGGGACCGTCGTCGAGACCGGCAGGTCAGCGGTTGTTACGAACCCAGACCCGGAGAGCCGGTACGACACTCTATTTACCGTACCGATCGGTGACGACACGGTGATACAGCTGGTGACCGACGATCGAGACGGGTTCGACGAGGACGATCGACGCCTCGCGGAGCTACTCGCCTCACACATGGAAGAGACGCTCGGTCGGATCCGGACGACTGAAGCGCTTCGAACCGAGCGCGACCACCTGCTCGCGCTGTTCTCGAACATCCCCGATCCCGCCATCGCGTACGACTACGTCGACGATGAGCCGATCGTTCACCGGGTCAACGACGCGTTCGAGGAGACGTTCGGATACCCCGCCGAGACCGTCGTCGGCGAGTCCGTTGACGACTATATCGTGCCCGCGACGGACGAGGCCGCCGCAGAGGCGAACGACCTCAACGAGCGGCTGCAGTGCGGTGAGAACGTTCGCCGAGAGGTGACACGCGAGACCACCAGCGGACCGCGTCACTTCATTTTACACGTGGTCCCGATCCGCCTCGACGCCAAGAACGTCGCCGGGTACGCCATCTACACCGACGTGACCGAGCGACGCGAGCGCGAGTCGACGCTTCGTCGGCAGAACGAGCGACTCGACGAGTTCGCCGCGATCGTCTCACACGACCTCCGGAATCCGCTCTCCGTCGCTGAGGGGTACGTCACCCTCGCGAGCGAGACCGGCGACCCCGACCACCTCTCGAAGGCCGGCGAAGCGCTGGATCGCATGGACGAACTCGTCGGCGATCTGCTGTCGCTTGCGCGGCAGGGCCGAGCAGTCGGCGAGACGGAGTCGCTCTCGCTAGAAGTGCTGGCACGGGATGCCTGGAGAAGTGTCGACACGGTAGACGCCGAGTTAACCGTCGAAGACGACATCATGCTGGATGCGAACCGGACGCGGACGCGGGAGCTGTTGGAGAACGTGTTTCGGAACAGTGTCGAGCATGGCTCGACTAGCAACCGGACGAAGTCCGGTGACAGCGTGGAACACGGTTCCACGGGCAGTCGGGCGGAGCCCGACGACAGTGTCGAGCATGGTCGTTCGAGAGACGCTGCAAAAACGAACGCAGACCCGCTCGCTGTACGGGTCGGCGAGGCCTCGTTCCGCGGCGACGGTGGGCCGATCGGGTCGGGCTTCTTCGTCGAGGACGACGGAGCCGGACTTCCGGAGGACGCGATCGATCGGGTTTTCGAGAGCGGATTCACCACCGATGAAAACGGAACGGGGCTCGGACTCGCGATCACCAAGCGGATCGCTGAGGCCCACGGGTGGGAGGCCCGCGCGATGACTGGCAGTTCGGGCGGTGCCCGGTTCGAGTTCCGTACCGACTGACGCGGTCCGGAGGTGACCGCCGCGGTCCGAAACGACCTTACGCCGCGCCCCCGCGTCTCCGATATGGTCGAGAACGTCGTATATCCCGCGTACTTCGACGCCGGCCGCTCTCGGTCGGCAGGTCGCCGCGTCCCGATGGACCTCGCGATCGAAGAGCCGACCGTCGACGAGATCGCGAAGGCGGTCCAGCAGGTGGGCTACGACGCGGTGATCGAGCGCGAGAAGACGTACTCGCGCGAGTTTGAGCCGCGGGGCGCGGTCGTCGTACAGGGCACCGAAGACACGGCGAAAAACGACCTCGTGCAGGCGATCGGCGCCTACCTCGGGGTCATCCGCGAGTGACGATGCGGCGCGTCGGCACCGTCGTCCGCACCGCCGGTGGGCTCGCGATCGCCCGCGCCGAGACGGGCGAAGCGCCGCCGCGGATCGGGTCCGCCGTCGTCGACGAGTCGCTGTCAACCGTCGGTCGCGTCGTCGACGTGTTCGGCCCGGTCGACAGGCCGTACGTCGCGGTAACGCCCGGCGGTGGCGTCGGCCTCGCCGCGCTCGTCGGCGGGAAGCTATACGCGCGCTGAGACAGCGCGTCGCTCGACGCAGCGTTATTCGACGAGTTCGAAGTCCGCTATCGTCTTCGTCGAGCGGACGAGCCGCTCTGACACGAGAAACTTCTCCATCCGATCGAGCCGTCCCCAGTCGAGCTCGGCCGGCGGTGACTCCTCGAACGCCTGAAACTGCTGGAACACCGCCTCGTTGACGAACCGCTCGAACGAGTCGCAGTTCGGGCACGTCACGGAGAGATGAGCGGTGTCGAACTCCCGACTCAGCGTGTGTTCGAGACAGTTCAGACACCGGTAGGTCCGGCTTCGGCTCATACTCGGATCGAAGCGCCGAAAATGCTAATACCTGCGGTTACCGGAGCGTCGCCGGTGAAATCTGGGGCAGAAATCGAGTTGAAAGGGACGAAATCAGAGCCGAGTGCGAATGCGAAAACCGCAGTGAGCCTAGAACAGCGCGGAGGCCGCCGCCTCGGCGGTTTCGATGACCGGCCCGAAGCCGGGGAGCAGCAGCACCGTCGCGACCGCCGCGAAGATGACCGCGGCGTACAGCGCTGTCGGGCGCACGTCGATCGCGTCGAGCGAGTCCGACGATTCCGGATCGTCGATGAACAGCGCCTTCACGACCCGGCTGTAGTAGTACAGCGAGATCACGCTGTTGATCGCGCCGATCGCCGCCAACCAGACGAAGCCGTTGTCGATGGCGGCCATGAACAGGAAGTACTTCGAGAAGAAGCCGGCGAAGGGCGGAAGCCCGGCCAGCGAGAACATGAACACAGCCATCGCCACGGATGCGACGGGCGCACGGCTGGCGAGTCCGGCGTAATCCTCGAAGGTCCGCCCGACGCCCCACCGCTCGGCCATCGCGACGAAGAGGAACGCGCCGGTGTTCATGAAGCCGTAGACGAGAAGGTGCGCCATCGCGGCGCCCATCACCGCACCGTTACCGCCGCCGTCGACGGAGAGCGCGGCGAGCCCGATGAGCGCGTAGCCCGCGTGTCCGATCGAGGAGTACGCGAGCATGCGCTTGACGTTCTCTTGGACGGCCGCCGCGAAGTTACCGAGCGTCATCGTCACGGCCGCGAGGATACCGAACGCGAGCACCCAGTTGATGTCGGCGGCCAGCGACGCACCGACCGGGAACGCCTCAGTGAACAGGCGGAACGCGACCACGAAGCCGGCCGCCTTCGACGCCGACGAGAGGAACGCGCTCACCGGCGCTGGCGCTCCCTCGTACGCCTCCGGCGCCCAGAAGTGGAACGGAACGGAGGCGGTTTTGAAGGCAACGCCACCGATGATCATCACGATCCCGAGACCGGTGATTCCGACGAGCCCGTCGAGCGAGCCCATTCCGTCGGCGACGTCGCTCAGGATGAGCGACCCGGTCGCCGCGTACACCAACGAGATACCGAACAGGAAGATCGCCGAGGAGAGCGCACCGACGAGGAAGTACTTCAGCCCCGCCTCGACGCTCCCGCGGTTCTTTTTGAAGAAGGCGACGAGCACGTACGACGGCAGCGACACCATCTCCAAGGCCACGAAGACGACGGCCAGCGAGTTCGCGACCGCGAGCAGCGCCATCCCCGTCGCCGCGAAAACGACCAACGAGTAGAACGTCGCCGGGTCGTCGTGGTCGTGGAAGTAGTCGTGTGCGGCGACGACGACGAGCGCGGTGACAGAGGCGAAGATGGCGGTGAAGAACAGCGCCATCGTGTCGACCTTGATCGCGTCGGCGAACAGGTAGATCGCGCCGCCGGTGTCGGTGTCTCCGGTGCCGGAGGCGACGAACCAGACGGTCACCGCGAGCGCGGCCAGCGACCCCAGCGCGGCGACGACCGCACTCGACGTGTTCGACCGAGCGTCCGGTCGGATGGTATCGACTACCAACAGCGCGAGTCCGGTGAACGCGAGGACGAGCACTGGCAGCAGCGCCGCCACCGGCGGAAGCGCGTTAACCATCGACGCTCACCCCCTCGACCACGGGAACGGCAGCGTCACGAATCATCTCGAAGAAGATGTCGGGCGCGACGCCGAGCACGATGATCGCCACGAGAAGCACCGCCAGCGGGGCGACATCGTGGAACGGTGCCGGGCCGACCTCGTAGTCGGTTTCGAGCCGGAACGGTCCGAACAGCGTCTTCTGCATCGCCGACAACAAGTAGCCGGCGACGACGACGATACCGAACATCGCGAGCGCCGTGAAAATCGGTGCGTACGGGAGCACCGGCGCGGACAGCGAGCCGACGAAGATGAAGAACTCGCCGGCGAAGCCGGCCATCAGCGGGAGCCCCATGTAGCCGAACGCGCCGGCGACGAGGATTCCGACGGTGACCGGCATCCGGTCGGCCATGCCGGCCATATCGCCGACCATCCGGGTGTGCGTCGCGTTGTAGATGACGCCGACCGCCATGAACATCAGCCCCGAGATGAGGCCGTGAGCGACCATCTGGAACGTCGCGCCGCCGACGCCGAACTCGGTGAACGCGATGAGTCCGAGGATGACGTACCCCATCGACGAGACGGAGGAGTACGCGACGATGCGTTTGAGATCTTTCTGTGCCAGCGCCAACATCGCACCGTAGATGACGCTGATGACGGCGATGGCCGCGATCGGGACCGCGAGCGCAGACGCCTGATCGGGTAACATCGTGAAGTTGAAGCGGAGCAGCGCGTACGTCCCCATCTTCAGGAGGACGCCCGCCAGCAACACCGACACGGGTGTCGGCGCCTCGACGTGGGCGTCAGGGAGCCACGTGTGGAACGGAACGATCGGCACCTTCACCGCGAACCCGAGGAACATCGCGAGGAACGCGCCCATCGCGATCGTTCCGGGGGCGATCCCGAACCACGTCCCGAGTTCGCCGGCCGTGAGCGCCTGCGTGATCTCCGGCAGCCCGAATGAGCTTACGGAGTCGCCGAGCGCGAACACCAGCGACATAAATCCGATGAACATCAACAGCGACGCCGCGTTCGTATACACGAAGAACTTGATCGCGGCGTACTTCCGGCGCGGGCCACCCCAGACACCGATGAGGAAGTACATCGGCACGAGGACGGCCTCCCAGAAGATGAACCACAAGAAGAAGTCGAGCGCGGTGAACACGCCGAGGAGGTTCGCCTGCATGAACAGCATGAGCCCGTAAAATTGGCTCTGGCGGGTGTCGATCGGCGTCCATGCGCTGACGATCGCCAGCGGGACGAGGAAGGTCGTGAGCACGACGAGCGGGAGGCTGATCCCGTCGAGTCCGACGAACCACGAAACAGAGCGGCCACCGACTTCCAGCCACTCGATTCGCGTTTCGAAGGCGATCGTCCCACCCGTGAGGGCGTTGCCGACGGCGTCGAACTGCGACCACAGGTAGAGGCTTCCGGCGAACGGAACCAGACTCAGCGCGAACGCGAGCTTCCCGGCCCACGCGTTGGGAGCGAGCAGTACGAGCAGCGCGCTCGCGAAGGTGAAGGCGATGAGCGCTTCGAGTATCACAGGAACCACCCCCCGCTGACACCGAGGGTGAGAATCAGTGCGACCAGCCCCAGCGTGAGCAGCAACGCGTACTGCGAGACGAGTCCGGTCTGGACCTGTCGGACCCGACTTCCGCCGAAGAGGCTCACCGAGGAGACGCCGTTGACGACGCCGTCGATGATACCCTGATCGAAGGTGTCGGCGCCGCCGGCGGCGTCTTCAGTTCGATACGCGAGCCATACCTGCAGTTCGTCGAGATAGTAGTTGTTGTACAACACGTCTTTGAGTCCGCCGAGCTTCGCCGTGTGTTCCGTCGGCGACGCCACGTTGTAGAGCTTCCACGCGACGAGCACGCCGGCGACGGCGAGTCCGAGCGAGAGTCCAGCCGCGACGAGCAGCGTTGCCGTCTCGCCGACGCCGAGGAACGCCGCCTCGTGACCGTGCGTCGCGAGCAGATCGTTGTACGCGGAGTAGCTCACGCCGTCGATGCCGCCGAAATCGTTGTCGAGCCATCGGGTCAGGAGATCGATCCCCTCGATCCCGAGCAGCTTCTGGACCGGCACCATGTTGACGAGGCCGGCGACGACAGCCAGCGAGCCGAGCACGGTGAGCGGCCCTTTCACGTTCCAGCGAACGGGCTCGGGGTCACGAGCCAACTCGGTCCGCGGCTCGCCGTGGAACGTCAAGAACACCATCCGGAAGGTGTAGAAAGCGGTGACCGGCACCGCGAGCAGTCCCATCACCCAGCCGCCGAGCAGCAGCGGGTCGTTGAGGCCGTGGATGAACGCCTCATACAGGATCTCGTCTTTCGACCAGAACCCCGCGAACGGGAAGATACCCGCGAGGGCGAGCGAGCCAGCGAGGAACGTCCAGTAGGTGACGGGCATCCGGTCTTTCAGCCCGCCCATATCCCACATGTTCTCGTTGTGGTGCATCGCGATGATCACCGCGCCCGCGCCGAGGAACAACAGCGCCTTGAAGAAGGCGTGCGTCATCAGGTGGAAGGTCGCAGCGACGTACGAGCCCGCACCGAGTGCGAGCATCATGTAGCCGTACTGGGAGATGGTGGAGTACGCGAGCACCTGTTTCAGCTCGTCTTTGACGACGCCCATCGTCGCCGCGAACAGCGCCGTGAAGCCGCCGACAAACGCGATAACCGCGAGCGTCGTTGGTGTCAGCGCGTAGAACCCGAACATCCGGGCGACCAAGTAGACACCGGCAGCGACCATCGTCGCGGCGTGGATGAGCGCGGAGACGGGGGTCGGACCCTCCATCGCGTCGGGGAGCCACGTGTGCAGCGGGAACTGCGCCGACTTTCCGACGACGCCGCCGAGCACGAGCAGGCCGATGATCGTGAGCCACGTCTGTAGCTCGAGTCCGCCGGGGATCCACGCGACCGAGCCGGACCCGTTGAGCGCGGCGTCCGCGAGCGCGGGGAACGAGCCCTCACCGGCGAACTGCGCGGTGCCGAACGTCGCGAGCACCGCGACGACGCCGACGAGGAAGAAGTAGTCCCCGAATCGAGTGACGAGGAAGGCCTTCTTCGCGGCGGACGGCGGTCCGGGCTCTCGGAAGTGGAAGCCGATGAGCAGGTACGAGCAGAGCCCGACCAGTTCGAAGAACATGAACGCCATCAGCAGGTTGTCCGCGACGACGAATCCGAGCATCGACGCGGTGAAGAGGCCGAGCCCGGCGTAGTATCGCGGAAGCCCGGTCTCGCCTTCGTCGTTCATGTAGCCGAGCGAGAACACGTGAACGAGCAGCGCAACGAGCGTCACGATGACGAGCATCAGCGCCGACAGCGGATCGATCAGGATGCCGAAGGTCAGCTCGATATCCGTCGGCCCGATACCGCCCTCGCTCGCCCACGTGTAGATCGTCGCGTTGTACGTCTGGCCGCCCGCGACCGTCGCGAACACCCACAGCGAGAGCAGGAACGAGCCCGCCGTCGCAGCGATGCCGCCGAAGGCACCGCCTTTGGGGAGATATTTGCCGGCCCCGAGCGCGATGAGGAACGAGAAGAACGGGAGAAGCACGATCGCCGGAACGTATGAGAACACGTCCACCATCTTACCACCTCATCTCCGTTGGAACGGTGACGTCCGTGACGCCGAAGTTACGGTATAACACGAGTATGATGCCGATTCCGATTGCGACCTCTGCGGCGGCGAGCGCGATGACGAACAGCGCGAACACCTGTCCGGTGAGGTCACCGTAGTAGAGCGCGAACGCGACGAAGTTGATGTTCGCCGCGTTCATCATGAGCTCGACGCTCATCAGGAAGTACAGCGCGTCACGTCGTGTGAGCACGCCGAACAGTCCGATACAGAACATCGCGGTGGCGAGCAGCAGGTACCACTCGATGGGCACCATTACCGCTCACCCCCGTCGCGGCCGCCGTCGGTAAACGCCTGCCCGACAGCGGAGACGATCGAGCCGTCCTCCTCGCGCTTCGCGAGGTACACCGCACCGTCGAGCGCGACGTCGAGCGCAACCGCGACGATCAGAAACGCCGCGAGGAACCCTTCGGATGGGATCGTTGCGACACCGTGTTCGCCGAGGTTGAACAGGGCGTACCCGATGTTGTGGACGACCGACTCGCCTTCAAACGCCTCGAGGCCCTCTGAGAAGTCGCCGAAATCTGCAGAGAGGACCGTTACGGCCATCACGGCGAACAGAAGTCCGACCGCGGCTGCGGGCACGAGCCGTCCGAGCCTCCCGGTGTTCGTGTCACTCATACGCTGTTCACCTCCGTTTCAGAATCGGATCGCGTGAGCATCACGGCGAACGTGACCAGTATCAGCACCCCGCCGACGTAGACGAGGATCTGCATGGCGGCGATAAACTCCGCCTGCAGCATCACGTAGTGTACCGCGACGCTCGTCAGGGCACCGCCCAGAAGCAACGCGGCGTGGAACACGTCGCGCGCCAGGACAACCCCGAGGCTGAACGCCAGCGTGACCGCGGCGAACAGCCCGAACGCGATAGTAGCATAAACCATTGTGTTTGTCTCCTATGAGAACCCCTTTGAAGATTTCGAGACGCGCCCGCTACTGGTAGTCGATCTCGCCGTCACCCTCCCCGATCCACGCGCCGCGATCAGGGTTCCGGGACTCCAGCGGGTCGATACCTTTGTACCACGGGACGTTTTTGAGCTGTTCTTTGTTGAACACGAAGTCGTCTTTCGTGTCCGCGGTGAATTCGAAGTTCTGTGTTAACAGGATCGCATCGACGGGACAGACTTCCTCACACAGCCGACAGTAGATACACTGGCCGATGTGGAGATTGTACTCCTCACCGTTTCGCTGGTCGTCTTGAACGATCTGAATCGTATCGTTCGGACAAACGTTCTCACACTGTCGACACCAGATACACCGCTCCTGGCTGAACTTGTGAACACCGCGGAACCGCGGGCTCACTTCGGGCGCGTCCTCGGGATATTCCACCGTGAACGTTTTTCCATCAAGCGCGTGTTTCATCGTCGTCGCCATCGATTTCATAAGTCCGATCATATTACGCGATCACCCCCACGATTACGGCCGTGAGAACCAGGTTCGCGAACGATAGCACCAGCATTCCCTTCCAGCCGATCTCGATCAGCTGGTCGATTCGGACGCGCGGAAGCGCGGCCCGGGCCCACTGCGTGAACAGGAAGAAGCCCCAGATCTTCACCACGAACCAGATGAAGCCAATGCTCTCCGGGCCGGGCCCAGAGGCGCCGCCGAGGAACGTGACGGCGAGGATCGCACCGCCGAGGAAAATGTGCACGAACTCGCCAAGGTAGAAGAGAACGAAGTACGCCGAGGAGTACTCCGTCTGATACCCGCCGACGATCTCCGTGGGTGCTTCCGGGATGTCGAACGGGTTCCGCCCGATCTCTGCCATGTTCGCCGTGAGGAATAAGACAAACGCGAACGGATTTACGAACGCGTACCACGCCGGAATGTCGAAGCCGGCGATCGTGACGAGCGTTTCGGTCTGTGCACCGACGATGCCGCTCATCTGCAGCGTCCCCGCGAAGATCACGACCGACATCGCGGTGACGATCAACGGAATCTCATACGCGAGGTTCTGTGCGACGGCGCGGAGACCGCCGAGAAGCGAGTATTTGTTGTTCGACGCGTAGCCAGCCATCACCAGCGAGATCGACGCGATGGAGGCGAACGCGAACACCAGCGCGAAGCCGACCTCAGGGTCGGCGAGATGGAAGTTAATCGGACCGAGCTGTCCCATCGGAATCACGGCGAATCCGAGCAGCGCGGATGCCGGGAGAATAACCGGCGCAATGTCCCACGACGGGCGATCGACGCCCTCGGGGATGATGAGCTCCTTCGCGAGCAGCTGGACGGCGGAGGCCGGGATGATGAGCAGCCCGAACGGGCCGACGCGGTCGACGGCAATTCGATCGGTGAACGCCGCTGTGATCTTCCGTTTCGCCCACGGACCGGCAACCCCCGTGAACGCGAGGACGATGTTGCCGACAACCGCCGCAGCGATTAGCGCTGCGACGACCTCGCCGAGAACGCCCGGCAGCCCGAGCGTGTCGGCAATAAATTCGGGGAACAGCTGTACGGAGGTCGCCCCCATCAGCGATCCACCTCCCCGAGCACGATGTCGAGGCTCCCGAGTGCCGCGATGACGTCGGGGATGTACTCCCCGTTAGCCATCTCCGGCAGCGTCTGGAGGTTCGAGAAACACGGCGACCGGATCTTGAACCGCGCGGGCTTGTCGGTACCGTCAGCGCGGATGTAGATGCCGAGCTCGCCTTTCGCACCCTCGACGGCGCGGTAGATCTCGGTATCGTCGTCCGGGCGAAGCGTGCGGGGCACGTTCGACTGAATGTTCCGCTCGTCTTCGGGCCAGTCTTCGAGCAGATCGATGCACTGCTCGATGATCTTCGCGGACTCCTCAACCTCACCCATCCGAACGAGTAGCCGCGAGAAGTTGTCGCATCCCTCTTCGGTGACGACGTCCCAGTCGAGCTCGTCGTAGTAGCCGTACGAGTCGTCACGGCGGAGGTCGTAATCGACACCGGAGCCGCGAGCGACTGGACCGGTCGCGCCGTAGTTCTTCGCGACCTCGGGTGGAAGAATCCCCGTATCTATCGTCCGCATCTGGAAGATCTCGTTGGAGGTGATGAGGTTGTGGTACTCCTCGACGGAGCCCGGCAGCTGGTCGAGGAAGTCGCGGGTCTTCGAGAAGAACTCATCGCGCGGCTCCGGAAGGTCCCAGACGACGCCGCCGAGCCGGAAGTAGTTGAACATCAGCCGCTGGCCCGTCAGGTCTTCCAAGAGGTCTTGTACACGCTCGCGGTCGTTGATCGCGTACATGAACGTCGCCGTGAAGTCGCCGTTCACGTCGAGCGCGAACGTCGCGAGCGCGAGCATGTGGGCGGCGATCCGGCACATCTCTGCGCCCATCGTCCGGATGATCTGTGCGTATTCCGGGACCTCGATCTCCGCGAGGTCTTCGGCTGCGCGGGCGTACGCCCACTCGTTGAGCAGCCCCGCCGAGATGTAATCCCAGCGGTCCGGATACGGCATGATCTGGTGGCGGTACGTCCCGTTCTGTGCCATCTGCTCCTCACAGCGGTGGAGGTAGCCGATATCGGATTCGACGTCGACGACCTGCTCACCGTCGAGGACGGTCTTCAGGTGGAGAACCCCGTGTGTCGCCGGGTGGTGCGGCCCAATGTTGAGGAACATCGTGTCGGACTCGTCGTCTCTGTGATGTTCCTGCAACGGGTTCGCGTGTGCCGGCAGCGTGGCGATCTGCGGCTGGTCCTGATCGTAGTCCATCGCCATCGGATGTCCCTGCCAGGTCTCCGGTAGGAGGATCCGACGCAGGTCGGGGTGGTCATCGTACTGGATCCCAATGAGGTCGTACGCCTCTCGCTCGTGCCAGTCAGCGGTGCGGAAAACGGGTTCCGCCGACTCCGAGACGGGATTGTCTTTGTCCGCGGGGACGATGATACTGACCTCCTGCGTCGGGTCGTCGTACTTTTTCAGGTGGTAGATCGACTCGTATCGGTTCTCGTACTCCTGTGCGGAGACCACGGAGAGGTGGTCGTATCCCGCCTGCTCTTTCAGCAGCGAGAGCGTTTGCTGGACCGTGTCCGGTCGGATGACGAATCCAGGCGCGTTCAGGTGGTCGTCGCGATCGACGACGAGGTCGCCGAGGAGCGCCTCGAGTTCGTCCGGAGTGCGTTCGAGTGCCGCGTCGTCGGTGGTGTCTGGTCGTTCGAGGCTCATGGCGAATCAGCGAAGTTGTACCGCATGGCGAGTTCGTCCTCTTCGATCTGGTCTGCGAGCTTCTCGACGAGCTCGTCGCGTTCGAGGTCGGAGAACTCCTCTAACTCGTACGGTTTGACGGTCACGGGTGCGGCCTCGCCGTTGGCGACGCGCTCTTGCAGCTTCACGACGCCGTAGACGAGTGCTTCAGGTCGGGGGGGACAGCCCGGGACGTGGATGTCTATCGGGATGACCTCCTCGGCGCCTTTGATCACGTTGTACCCCTCCTGGAACGGACCGCCGGAGATGGTACACGAGCCCATGCCGACGACGAACTTCGGCTCGGGCATCTGGTCGTAGACGCGCTTCATCCGCGGCGCGAACTTCGAGACGATCGTCCCGGGGACGATCATCACGTCGGCCTGTCGCGGCGAGGCGCGGGGAACGCCGCTCCCGAACCGGTCGAGGTCGTGTTTCACCGCGTACGTGTGCATCATCTCGATGCTGCAGCAGGCGATACCGAACTGCAGCATGAACATCGAGGAGCCGCGACACCAGTTCATGAACTTATCGAACTTCGTGAGGATGAACGGCGAGGAGCCGAACGCCTCACGGAGCCGAGAGTTGAACCGATCTCCTTGGCCGGTCATCCGGGCGTCCCGGGTCTCGGTTACGACTTGCGATTCGTCGGTGATAAATGGTTGATCGCTGCTCATTAGTTGAGGTCACGCTCCGTCTTTCTGCTGGCCGCGAGGGGGCTCCGGGCCCAGCTGATGGCACCGGACCGCCACGCCCAGACGAGTCCGATCGCGAGGATTCCGACGAACGTCAACATCGGCCACAGTAGATCCATCATCGGCACACCCGCCTCGATCGACGGGCGGTAGATGACGGCCCACGGGAACAGCAACACGGTCTCGATGTCGAAGACGACGAACAACAACGCGACCATGTAGTACTGGATGTTGAAGCGGATCTTCGTCGTGCCCGTTGGGGTCTCTCCAGACTCGTAGGTGGTACTTTTACCGGTCTCAGGCACGCTCGGACGAAGTAACGCCGACACCGTCATCATCCCGATCGGGATGAGAAGGCCGACGGCCGCCAAGGCGCCGATAGCTATCCAATCGCTCATATGGGTCTGTAACGTGCTGGGGTTTGAACCGCCCCCTGATAAGCGTTGAGTCTTTTATCGCAACGGGGTTGCATGCTCGAGCCCCGTTGAGAGCGGTTCAGGCGCGTGATCGTGGATCAATCCGGGTGGATCGTCCCTCTCGCAGCAGTGCCCCCGCGTCCCACGTCCCGCGCTACTCGTCGTCCCTCGCGCGGAAGCCGTCGATCCCGAGATCGTGGAGAGCGACCGAGACGCCAGCCACGCCGCTTTTTAAATCCTCGTGGTACTCGACCAGTCGCGACTCGATCGCTTCGTGCTCGCGTGCGAGCACCTGTGCGGCCGACAACCCGGCGTTGAACGATTTTCCGGCGTCGACCGCGACGATCGGTGCGCCGGTCGGCATTCCGATCACCGAGTCGACCGACTTCTCCTGGACCGGGACGCCGATCACGGGGATCGGGTACGCGATCGATGCGGTCATGTTCGGGAGGTCGGCCGACTTCCCACCGGCGCCGGCGATTATCACGTCCAACCCGCGGGCGGCCGCCGTCTCTGCGTAGACGTACATCAGCTCCGGCGTGCGATGCGCGGAGACGACGTAGCTCTCGTAGGTGAACCGCGCGTCAGGCGCCTCGTGAAAGTCGGTCTGTTCGGCGAACCCGAGTTCGTCGAGCGCGTCGTACGCTCCCTCCATCACCGGGAGGTCGGAGTCCGAGCCCATGATGATCCCGACGTCCGGGGTCGTTTCCGGGTCGGCGTCCGCGTCGGCTTCGGCTTCGAGTCGGTCGATGAGGTCCTGCACGGTGGTCATGGGCAAGTGTTGATCGGGCGCTTATAAGGAAGTGCGGAATTCGGCGGAGACGCCAGCAGCGTCGACAGACACATCAGTGAACGGTCTCACCGAACACCGTGCCACCGACAAGAACTCCGTGCCGCGCACAGAGCGCATCGGTAGCGAAGGTCGACGCGCTATGACGGATCGCCGGCCGGCGGTAGTTCACCCCGAAGCTACCACATCGACTGCGGGGTAGAACTGATCGGCGAAGCGGCCGAAGGACGCTGGCAGGGAGGCGGTGTCAGGCTTCGTCGACGACGTCGCGTGCACCTGAATTCAGTACGCTCGACGAGCTCGCGATCGAACGTGGCGCGTGCGGACACAACGATTATAACCGCTCTTATCGTACTCCTATAGTTGAGGTGTGTTATCGTGAAACATTGTACAGGGGACTCACCGCTCGTCGACATCGCGTATCTCACACGGTCTGAACATCGCGTTTCGACGCTCATCGCCCTGACAGAGCGTCCTCGGAGCCGCTCCGAACTCTGCGAGTTAGCCGAGGTCTCGTCGTCCACGATGCGCCGGACGCTGGACGAGTTCGACGACCGCCTCTGGATACGTAAAGAGGGGTATCAGTACGCGTCAACACCTCTCGGAGAGGCGATCGCATCCGGGATGGAGAAGCTGATCGACCGAGTCGAAACCGAGCGAAGCCTGCGGTCTGTCTGGGACTGGCTCCCGGGCGCGATCAGCGATTTTCCCTTCGAAACGTGGGCGGAGCTGACCGTAACTGTCGCAGACCCCGATGCCCCGTATCGTCCGGTGAGACGATTCGAGTCACTTCTCCGGGAGACGACAACGGTCCGGTTTCTTCACCCGGAAGTCGGGCTGATGGATCTGTGTTTCGACCTGCTCTACCAACTGGTCTCCGAGGGCGTCGACGTGACGTTGATCGACCGGCCCGAATGTCACGCGTACTTTTTTGCGACCTATCCGACTCGGAGTTCGGAGCTGGTGCGACGCGATAATTTCACCGTCCTAGAGCACGACGATTTCCCCCCGTACGGTGTCGGTCTGCTCGACGACTGCGTGACGATCAGTTGTTATCAAGAGGACAGCGGAACTGTGCACGCAGTGATCGACACGGCGGCGCCGGCGGTTCGTGAGTGGGCAAACGCGACCTACGAGACCCACAGAGCCGGTGCACGTCACGTGGTACGGCAACGGAGCGTCGAGTGAGGGTCCAGCGGCGCGGGTCGATCGACACCCTTCTCCTCGTCGTCGTGGCTGAGGAAATCGCCGCGTCGAGGGGACACCGTCGGGCCCGATGAGACGTGGAATGCAGTTGTTGGCTCGTTTGCAACGACTGCGAAAACGTCTCTGACTGCCGAAACCCCACGAATTAGCTACAATATCTCCGGCTTCGTCATTACGCTTGCCGAACGGAGGAAGGGACATTGCTCCGATCGGCGAGAGGAAACACCATGACCGATGAACGACGACTATCACACGGTATCGACCTCGACACACTCGACGGATTTGCCGCACACGCGGCTGAGAATCCCGAAGCCGTCCAGTTCGGACTGCAGGCGTCTGCGACCTACGAGGGGACGGCGGCGCACAGCCTGGCGAAAGTCGATAGCTACGATCTCGGGGGCGAGACGATCGCTCGTGAGACGCGCGAGTACACGATTCCGTACGGCGCCTGGAAGGAGGTGTTAGACGCCAGCGGATGGGTCGGCGGAATCGACCGGCTCGAACCGATCGAGGCCGGGCTTTCGGCGCTGGCCGCCTGTATCAACGTCGGCATCAGCATCAACGCCGCCGCCAACGACGTGGATATCGACCGCCTCCAGACGCGCGTCAGAACCGATTTCGACCCGGCAGTGCTCTTCGGTCTCGAGGGGCTCGAAGCGGCCGACTCGGTTTTCGAGAACCTCACCGCCGACGTCAAGATCGAGGGCGAGGACCTCGATCGGGATCTGATCGACGAATGGGCGCGACGGGCGCCCGTTTACACGTTCGTCTCCCGCGCTCAGGATGTCGACATGAACATCAACGCGTCCGCCGAAGTGGTGAGCGATGACTGACCGGCGTCCGTCGGTGAGCGAATCGCTCGACAGGGGCGACGACTCCGTGACAGACGAATCCGGGCAGTTCGACAGCGTACCGCGTCGAACGGTACTAAAAGCCAGCATGGCCACGGTCGGCACGCTCGGGATGGCATCGTCTGCGACCGCGGGCGACGGCGGAGTGACGACGCAGACTGCAGACGTCTTCGGTCAGGGACCGGACGGCCCCGTCGTCGCCGAGCACGGGGCGACGCTCAGACGTACGCAAAACGGCATCTCGATGCGCCTATCGATGCCCACACCGGAGCCGGGGACCTACACGTATCCGAGCGGACCCAAGGGAGGCGCGTGGACCAACGAACAAGGGCCTCCCGAGGTGTTCACGCTCTGGTGTTTCGTGTTCGACGCTCCGGGCGAAGGATGAACGGGGGTGTACAACCCCGCGGGGCACGTGGTCGGCGGATCGACTCTTACACTGAGTGGGCGTGGATCCGGGGAGACCGACCTGTTTGCGGGTGATCCGCTCGAGAACCCGCGGGAAGCGGAGGTGCACCTGGCAGTCGCTCCCCACGGCGCGTTAGCTCCCGTCCATCTGCCCGACGCGCTCAGTACTCCGACGGGCCCCGGTCCGGATATCTGGTGGATGGCGCTGTTCGATCCACCGGCCTGACGGTGTTTTTTTGATTCCCGACACGGAGGGAAACACGGATCGACTGTCGAATCTCCCCCTCGCTACTCACCACGACCGCAAATCGGTTCACTAATCGAGTATTCGGGCGGAGCTTCGTCACCCGGAGAACGTCAGCCCGTCCCGAAGCTCCCGCGCCCGTGAGTGGAGCGCGTCAGGGTCGTTGTCGGCCGGGGCGGTGCCGTCCGTGACCGTCAGGTGTCCCATCTTCCGGAGCGGGCGCACGTCCTCCTTGCCGTACCAGTGGAGGTCGGCGTCGGGCGCTTCGAGAACCGACTCTACGTTTCGGAGCGTCGCGGGCTGCGTCTCCTCGATATCGCCGAGGACGTTCGCGGTGACGGCGGGCGCAACCTGCTCGGCCGGCCCTAACGGCCAGCCGAGGACCGCCCGAACGTGGTTCTCGAACTGCGAGGTGCGCGCGCCTTCAATCGTCCAGTGGCCGGAGTTGTGTGGCCGGGGCGCGATCTCGTTAACGAGCACCTCGCCGTCGGGCGTCTCGAACAGCTCGATCCCGTAGACGCCGCGGCCGTCGAGCCAGTCGAGGACCCGTTCGGCGACCGACTCCGCTTCGTTGATCACGTCTGCGTCCGCGCGGGCGGGAGTGACGCTCTCGCGGAGGATCTCCTCGCGGTGAACCGTCTCGGTGACGGGATAGGTTCGGGTCTCCCCGTTCGCGCCCTTCACGCCCATCACGGCGATTTCGCGCTCGAAGGGAACGAGCGACTCGGCCATCGCGTGGTCACCGACCTCCGAGAGCGCGTCGGCCGCGCCCTCTGCCGCACCGACCGGGACGTTTCCGCGGCCGTCGTAGCCGCCCTCGCGCGCCTTCAGCATCACGCCGCCGAGCTCCTCGACCACGCGTTCAAGCCCGTCAGCGGTGGCGACTGCGACGAACTCTGGAACGGGGATTCCGGCGGCCGCCAGCGCCTCGTTCTGTACCAGCTTGTCCTGAATGGTCCGGAGGGTGTCCGGGTCCGGATGAACCGGAACACCGTGTTCGGCGCTCGCTTCGGCGAGCAGGTCGGGGTCGGCGAGCTCGATCTCGAACGTGAGCGCGTCGACGCGGCTCGCGAGTTCATCGATTCCCGCGGGGTCGTCGAAGTCGGCGACGATCTGATCGCGGGCGACCGCCGACGCCGGACATCGTGGCGTCGGGTCCAACACGACGACCTCGACGCCGAGCGGNGAGGCGGCCTCCGCGAGCATTCGTCCGAGCTGTCCGCCGCCGACGACGCCGAGCGTCGGTCCCGGCAGAGTAACTGACATGGGTGAGCGTTCGGCGGGCCGCGAATAAGCGTTATCAACCGGATCGGCCGCGACTCGCCGAGACACATCACGGAGTGAGAACCAACGTCACTTATACCGCCCGCGCCGGTACCGACGACCACGCATGGTCTCGAACCGTGGAGGCGGCAGCCGCCGATGACGCTCGACAGACTCCGCCCGCTCGTCAGCCGAGCGATCACCCCGTTCGTCGCCGCGACGGCTCGGATCGGGATCACGGCGAACGCGATCACGGCGTCCTCGGTGGTCGTCGCCGCCGGAGCCGGATACGCGCTCGTCCTCGGCGGCTCGGACCCGACGTGGTACCTCGCCGCGTCCGCGCTCGTCCTGACGACCGGCTTCTTCGACGTACTCGACGGCGCGCTCGCGCGGGCGACCGACACGGCATCCGACGCTGGCGATTTCCTCGATCACGTCCTCGACCGGTACGGCGACGTCCTGATTCTCGGCGGGCTCGCACTCGGCGTCGAACAGTACGAACTCGGCATGCTGGCGCTCACCGGCGTCCTCCTGACGGCGTACCTCGGTACGCAGGCGGAGGCGCTCGGGCTCGAGCGGATCTACGGCGGGCTGCTCGGTCGCGCCGACATCCTGCTGCTCGTCGGCATCGTAGTCGGTATCGCTGCCGTCACAAACCCCGTGCGCTACGGTTTCTCGCTCGTCGAGTGGACGCTCGCGTTCCTCGCGGTCTTCACGCACGTCACGGCGGGCCAGCGGTTCGTCTGGTGTTGGCAGGCGCTCGGGACCGAAGAGTAACGGCGACGGCAACTGACCGCGAGAGTAGCCTACCCGAGTTCGACGCGTCGGAGATCGCTTTCCAGCTCGGTGACGAACTCGTTGTACGCCTCGACGAACCCACGGAACGGGTCGGCGTACTCGCGGACATCGGCGGCCGACGGGGCCTCGTACTGCGAGAGGAGATAAACTCCCCCCGAGCCGCCCACACGGAGGTATGAAACAGTCCCTTCGTCCCACTTCAGCTCCCAGCGGTTGCCGTCGACGCGGGCGGTGTACGTCCCGTAATCATCGCCTTCGTACCGGTAGATCTCGCCGGCCATGATGGTACAGGCCTCGCGGATCGCGTCCAACACGCGGTCGCGCTCGGCGACGACACCGTCGGTCGAGGTGGGTTCGGGAAACTCGGCGCTCACGCCGTCGAGAACGCCTGACAGCGATTCGATGTACTCGTTCCACGCGGCGACGAATTTCGGGTAATCGCCGAGCGCGGTCGCCAGATCGGTCGGATCCGGCGGCTGTTTCGTCGAGACGACATACACGTCGGACCCCGACTTGGGCGAGAAAAGGAGGAACTCCAGCTCGCCGGCCTCGTGTTTGACGGTCCACGCGCCGGCGGCCGTCGAAAGCTCCTGGCGCCCGTAATCACCGCCCTGGAGGCGTGCGAGCTGGTAGGCGATCGTTCCGGCGTGGTCGCGAATTGCGGCGACGATCTCGTCGCGCCGGTCGGCGACCGCGTCCGTGTCGTGCACGTCGAGGTCGAGTCCGAGATCGGCGTGGGTGGTCACGACTGTACTGGGCGCCACAAGCGGTTAATCAGTTCGGGTCCGTACGGTCGTCACCGAAGCGACTCCCGTATCTCGCGTATCCGCGCCGGCTCGTCGATCCCCGACCGCAACACCACCGCGAACACCTCGCTCCCGCCTGGTACCGGTGCGTCTCCGCTGAGGATTGCATCCGAACCGGTCTCCTCCGCGAGCCACCGCCGCCCGTCTGCGATCGCCTCGCGGTTGAGCCAAGCAGGCGGCCCGCCGACCACGAGGAGGGTGCGGTCGGCCCGGCCGTCGGACACCTCGATCGTCGACTTCCCGCGAGCCGCCTTGCGGATCGTCGTCTCGATCGCTGACACCGCCGCGCTCGCGTCGACTTCGACGGGGTCGTCGCTGCCGAACAGCCCGAGTCCGAACCGCGATTTCGTCTCGGGTGGCTCGACCTCCTGAGTGGCGTAGCCGAGTGCGGCCACCTCTCCATCCTCGCCCACCGCGCGAGCGAGATCGCTCGCGTCGAGCACCTGCTGTGGCGTCGATGCGGCGTCCTCGGACTCCCCGGCACCGAACAGCGCCGCGATCCGCTCGACGACGGCGCCGTTCAGTCGCTCTCGAGCGTCCACAAGCGTCTCGCCGGGTCGGAGCCAGTCCTCGTTATCGAACGGGAACACCGCTGCACAGCGGTCGGAGAGCGACTCGAGCGTTCGCGCCGCGTTCTTTTCGGCGAGCGGTCGACGAGGCGGTCCGGTGTCCCCGGTCGGTGGTTCCGGTCTCAGGCCCGTCTCGTCCGGTTTCGATCCCGTGTCATCCGCCTCCGACTCCGCGACCGTCGGGAGCAGTCCCACTGCGTACACCGGGGCGTCGTAGATCCGCGAGAGCTCCTCGGCGAGCGCCGGGGCGACACCGGCACCGGCTCCGCCGCCGACCCCGACGACGAGCAAGAACGCCTCGGCGAGCGACGGGTTCTCCTCGTCCATCGCTCGGCCGAGCTCGCTCGCATGGGCGTCGCCGAGCCGGCGGCCCGCGTGGAGGTCACCGTCGAGACCGTCTCCGCCGGCCGCGTCGCCGAAGCGGTATCGACGCGATTCCTCCAGCGACCGAAGGGTGTCGAGGGCGGCCGCGTCGGTGTCGAACGCGTTGACGCCCTGGAGGAATCGATCTCCGTCGTGGTCGGCCGCGAGCCGGTCGACGATCCGGCCGCCGGCACCGCCGAGACCGATAACGTGTACACGCATACGTCACCTCGGTCGTCGAGCGGGGCTTTATGTGTTCGGTCGCGACGGAGCTCGGCCGCAAATAGGTCGGTCAACAGCGAGTGCTCAGAACGGTCAACAGCGAGTGCTCAGAACGGTCAACAGCGAGTGCTCAGAACTCGTCAAGCTGTCGCTGTCCGCGCGGGACTTCCGGCCCAGTCTCGTCGGTGTCGCCGCCGAGCAGTCGGATCAAAGCGGTGTCGGCGAAGGTGAGCGCCAGCACGAGGATGATCGGCGCGAGGAACAGTCCGTGGAAGCCGAAGACCACCGGACCGAAGATGTACGCGAGCATAAGCAGCCCGACGTGCGTGGTCTTCCCGCTGAAGTACGGTCGAAGCACGATGTCGGGGATCGTGTCGACGACGACGGCGACGACGACGAGGAAGCCGGCGACGTACACCAGCAGAGCGAGATCGTTGTTGAGGATCGTCGGTACCGAAGTCGCCGCGGCCAGCGGGACGTAGACGATCTTCATACCGATCACGGGTATCAGACTGGCGATTCCGGTGAGTGCACCCGCAAGCGCCGGATACGGTACCTCGACGGCGGCGGGCGCGACGACGTTGTATCCGGTGTACGTCACGACCGCGATGATCGAAATGGCGATGACGTTGAGCAGGTTTCCGTACAGCACCGCCTCGAGCTCGGCGTCGACCGATTCGAGGTATTCACGGACGATCGCGTCGTCGTCGAACCGGAGCAGCCAGTCGTGGAACTTCGATCCGTCGAGCAGCAGGTAGTAGGTGACGATGACCGTAATCAGGAGGTTGAGAACGAGCCCCGACAGCGTGCTCGCCAAGAGCGCCGCCTGATCGGAGGCGAGGTCGATCACCGGATCGAGCTGCCCGGATCGGTACGCCCTGACGAGTCCATCGAACGTCGGGTCCGAGAGCTCCGCGAGATCACCGACCCACGAGTTCTCCGCGCCGATCGTCTCGACGACCGGGTACTGCTCGATGAACCGCCGCGCCTCGATCAGCAGCAGCAGCACCGTGTAGCTCAACAGCCCGATCAACGGAATGCCGATGACCGACAGCGATACCACCGCTCGGACGCGGGCGGGGAGCCGAAATCGTGTGAGCTCATAGAATAGTCGTCGCGTCGAATAGTACAGAAAGACGGCGACCGTAAGCGCAGCGATGAACCGGTAGGCGATAAAGACGGTGACAGCGGCGACGACGAGGCCGAAGAGGGCGACGACAAACCGCTTTCCGTTCATGACGGGTCGTCTTCGTCCCTCAGTATAAATTATTGGGACGCTACCGAGAAAAAACCGGTCAGCTGTCGTCGCTCTCGGCGGTGCCGACCACGGCGCCACCGCCGGGGTGGTCGTCGTCAGCATCGGAGTCGACGGCCGTGTCGCCGGCGGTGCGGTCAGCACCGTCGCCCACGACCCGGTCAATGTCTCGGGTACCCGCGAGACGCTCGTATCGGTCCACCTGTTCGCGGTGTAGCGAGTGGATCATATCGGCGAGAAATCCGAAAATGAGCAGCTGTATCCCGAGGATCGCCGCGCCGACCGCGCCGATCGCAATTACTTCGTGTGCGACGCTGTAGACCAGCCAGCGGTAGAGGACGTACGCGGTCATGGCTGCGCCTGCGCCCGTCGACAGCGCACCGAGACTCCCGAAGTAGAACAGCGGGTTGTTGGTTTTCGCCTTCCGGTACAGCTCTAAGAATATCACGCCGCCGTCGCGGATCGGGTGAAGGTTTGTCGCGGAGCCGCCGGGGCGCTCGCGATACGTGATCGGAACGACCGTCACCGAGAGCCGGTTTTTGACGCACTCGACAGCCATCTCCGTCTCGATACCGAACCCGTCGGCGGTGAGGTGGAGCCGGCTGAACGACTCACGAGTGAACGCCCGGTATCCCGAGAGGATATCGCGGTAATCCTCGCGATGAATCGCTCGGAACGAGAGGTTGATGAGGCGGTTCCCGAGCCGGTTGAGTCGCGTCATCGCGCCCGGTCGCATGTCTGCGAACCGGTTGCCGATGACGTGGTCGGCGTCGCCGGAACGCAGGGGGTCGAGCATCGCGTCGACATCAGCGGCGTCGTACGTCGCGTCGGCGTCGGCCATCACGACGTATCGCGTCTCGATATGGTCGCGAACCGCCTCTCGAACCGCCTGCCCTTTGCCGCGGCCGGACTGTACGACGACGCGAGCGCCGGCCTCACGGGCCGCCTCGCGGGTGCCGTCGGTCGAGCCGCCGTCTATCACGAGGATCTCGTCGAGGCCGGCGGCGCGGAAATCGTCGACGACACGCGAGACCGTCTCGACTTCGTCCATCGTGGGCAACAGGACGCAAACGTCGTCGAAGTCGCTCATTGACGGTCGATGAGGCGGGAGTCGCTAAACTCTGTCCTTCCGGTGCGGCGGTCGCTTCTGCGGTCACCCATACGCTCATGTATCCGACGACAGATCATGATAGTATGTCACAATTCGACGATACGCACACCGACGAGCTGCTCAGTGCGGCGCGAACCGGGACGGGCGATGAGCTCCGTAGTCTCACGTATTTTACCGAAAGCGAGGTCGAACAGCTGTACCTCCGAAGCGACCTGAACCGGACCGCGGACCTCGTCGGCTTCGCCGAGAACGAGCGAAACGGGTTTCACGCGCAGTCGCTGTACGCGGACAGTCAGCTCGGCGACTACCTCTTCACCGTTCGGGTGTTCGAGAACGGGTATCTCACGCGGGTGATCGCCAACGATCACGGGGTGTGGGTGACGACCGATTCGATGGAGATCGATCGGTTCGAAGAACTCGCGAGCGCGCTTGCGTCGATCCTGCGGTCGTTTGATCCGGTGTCGTAGTCCGTTTGATCCGGTGTCGTAGTTGCAGTCGTTTGATCCGGTGTCGTAGTCGACACCGCGTACAGCTCGTACGTCTCGAATGACGGTCCGCTGAAACGGTGAGTCATCAAGGACGGGCACCCGCCTGGTTGTACGCGTGGATCACCGTCTAGCGGTAATACGTCGCTAACCGTTAGCGGTAATACGTCGCTATTGAATAGACACAATACCTTGTATATTCTCTGAAGCGTATAATGAACATACGAACAACGTTAAGGTGTATCCCGCGGTATTCATGCTTATGGAAACGCGGAAAGTCCAACGGTTGGGTCCGTCGACGTTAGCGATGACCCTTCCCGCGGAGTGGGCGAAAGAGCACGGCGTCAACAAAGGCGACGAGGTGTCGTTGCGGATGGGCGGCAAGGGAACGCTCACGGTGCTCCCCGAGTCGGTGAGCACCGAAGAGTCGGAGGCTGTGATCAACGCTGACGGGCTCGACGCCAGGTCCCTGGAGCGAGCCATCGTCGCGCAGTACGTGCTCGGACGGCGCGTGATCCACGTCCGAAGCGAAGGAACGCTCGACAGCGAACACATCAACGCGGTGTACAAAGCCGAGACGCAGCTGATGGGACTCGGCGTCATCGAAGAGACGCCGTCAGACATCTCGATCCGCTGTTCCGTCGATCCCGAGGATTTCACGCTCGATAACCTCCTCGAGCGGCTGGAGAACACGGGGTCGACGATGCGCGGCGAAGCGGTGAAAGCGCTTGCGCACGGAAACCCGGATCTGGCCCAGCGCGCGCTCAACCGCGAGCGACAGGCGAATAAAATATTCGTCCTGCTGCTCCGTCTCATCTTCACGGCGTACCAGAATCCGAACCTCGCGCGTGCGGTCGGCTTAGAGGAGGGGTTTCCCCTGATCGGCTACCGGTCCGTCGCGAAGAACCTCGAGCTCACCGCCGACAACGCCGAAGACATCGCCGACATCGTCATGGAGGCGGACGGTCACACGCTCAACGTCGACAGCGCGACGATGCGACAGATTCGAGATTTCACTGACCAGGTCGACGAGCTGACCGCACTGGCGGTCCGGGCGGTCGTCGAACGAGACTACGATCTCACGGTCGAATGCCGCGAGCGGTTCACCCGATTGGAGGACCGTGAACGAGAGATTCTCGACGAGCTGCCGAACGAGCTCGACAACGANACGCTGCTGATGACTCGNGAAGTGTTGGTTAGCCTCCAGCACACCGCAGAGTACGCGATGCGAAACGCCGAGATCGCCGCGAACCTCGCCCTCAACGAGCCCTCTGATCACGTCGAGATCATCTGACGGGCCTTCCGCTGGTACCGGATCGTTCGCTTCGTATGAACTAAGTAGTCGCCTGCGAACCTTCGCGTATGAGCGAAGGATCCATCGGATCGGACAAGGAGATCGGCGTGACGCTTGCGGTGGCAGCCGTCGCGCTCGTGGGCGCCGTGGTGTTGTTCGGCTATCCGACACAGCTCGGTCGGGCGTGGGGGTTCGCAGCGGCGTTCGTGTTCGCCCTCTGTGCCGTCGTTGCCGTTCACGCGTTCGACTGACGAGAAACGGTTAAGCACGTTAGACACGTATATATCCAGTATGAGCGAGTACACCGAGGAGGAACAGCAGATCCTCGCGTACCTCACGGACAGCGTCACTCGTGGTGAGCGGTACGTCCGCTCGAAGACGATCGCTGACGCTATCGGGCTCACCGCCAAACAGGTCGGCTCGCGGCTCCCGCGGCTCGCAGAGAAATCGGACGACGTCGATATCGAAAAGTGGGGACGCGCCCGGTCGACGACGTGGCGCGTGACTCCACACGGGTGAGCCGATCCGACAGCCGAAACATCCCCGCNAGCCGGCAGGACTCGCGTGTTTTTAATCCCAGCAGTCCAAACGAGGCAGTATGACCGTCCGAGTCTCCCGGACGTTCGATCTGAACGCCCCCGCCGAGGACGTATGGGCGTTCATTTCGGACGCCGAGAAGCGTGCAGGTGCGATAAGCGTGGTTGATACGTTCGAAGTCCACGACGAGCGGCACGCCACGTGGCACGTCTCGCTACCGATCCCGATGATTCGATCGACGATCTCTGTCGAGACGGAGGAAGTCGAGCGCGACCCGCCGAACCGCGTGAAGTTCGTCGGCAAGTCGCGCGCGTTCCGCGTGACCGGAGAGCACACGATCACTGAGACGGACGACGGCTGCCGGCTGGCCAACGAGTTCGTCGTCGACGGCCGCCTGCCAGGCGTCGAATCGTTCTTCAAGCGCAACTTCGACGCGGAGCTGAGCAATCTAGAAGACGCGCTCCGTGCGTCGTTGGGTTCGACCGCATGAGCGTCGCCTGCGTACCCTCGGCGTCGAGAGGGTGTCACCGAGGAGACCGGCGGATATCGCGCAACTGTGACCGTGATTGGAGCGATAATCCGTTGTCCGTGATTGGAGCGATAATCCGCTGTCCGTGATCGGAGCGATAATCCGCTGTCCGTGATCGGAGCGGTGATCCGCTGTCCGTGATCGAGGAAACGCCCCGTCCGCGGCG
>SL_4KL_010_BRINEDRAFT_10000057_pt1 | contig 42354 bp, 42 predicted proteins | sample SodLak_010_BRINE_2_FD_10664 | JGI IMG/M metagenome (IMG submission 10664) | reverse complement strand
GCCGATATCAAACTCACCGCGGAGGGCGTCGAGTACGACGAGCTCACCGACGAGCAGCGCGAGTACATGGGGAGCTGGGAACACGGCACCTGATCTCTGTACCGACCCCCGATACGGCTCACGCAGCCTCAGACCGACTCAATCGCTGCCCAATTCCGCTCGCACGGCTTCCACGAGCGGAACGACCGGTTCGTCCGGTGAGACGGACAGGAAAATGCCGACGCCATCACAGTACACGCGAATTATCGTCAGAAAGTCCATCCCGGTGACGACGTACTCCACCCTCTCTGCGGATGGGAACAGCTCGTCGGTGAACAGCTCGATCTCGGCGAAATCGACGTGCACGTACGAGTGAATCGTCTCGAAGTGATCAGACATCACCTCCTCGGAGGGGTACATTTCGCGCGCGGCGTCGCCGAGGTACAGCAAGTTTAGCCGCTCGGTGTCGTACTCTGCAAGCGCGAACAATCGCCCCTCAACGCGGTCGCGGAGCCGACGGAGGAGCCGCGTCCCGTCGATGTCCGCTATCTCAGCTGGCATGTCCTCCGTCATCCTGTGCCCTGCTCTCATGCGGTGAAACAAATAGCCGTCGACCGCTTCGCGAGACACGCACGTGTGACGCTCACGGATCGCCCGCGTCGCTTTTGACATCCCGTCACCTACGCCCTCTCAGTGACAGTCACGAGCCTCCACGATCCGAGCCACCGCGAGGCGCTGTGGGAGCTGGAGGACGCCTTCGGACGCGGCGACCTGATAACCGTTTTCGGGCGCTGTACGGTCACGTACGAGGGTCGAGCCGCCTCGGATCTCGGCGCCGGCGATCGCTTGCTCGTGTTGAAGCCCGACGGCACTGCTCTGGTGCACACCGACGAGGGCCGCAAACCCGTCAACTGGCAGCCGCCGGGCTCGGAACATCGGGCCGCAGTCCGAGACGGGCGACTTCGGGTCCGATCGACGCGGACCACTCCCGACGAGACGCTCACGGTCCGCTTCGAGGAGGTCCACCAGCTCTCCGCGATGGCGGTCACGGGCGGGCGCGACCTGACGTTACACGGCAGCGAGGAGGATCTGCGAACGCGAATCCTCGAACGCCCCGAGCTGATCGAGCCGGGGTTCGAGCCGCGAGAGACCGAACGAGCCTCCAGTGCCGGCCCGATGGACATCTTCGGAGTGGACGGCGACGGCAACCCGGTCGTCGTCGAGCTGAAGCGCCGACGGGTGGGGCCGGACGCGGTCGGCCAGTTGGCGCGGTACGTCCGGGCGCTGCGCGAGGAGCTGGGCGCGGACGGTGTGGGAGCAGGAGATACCGGAAAAGCCGCCGAGAGCGACCCCATCGTTCGCGGCGTTCTCGTCTCCCCGTCGGTCACCGACCGAGCGGCGGAGCGGCTCGCAGACCACGGGTTCGGTCACGTTGCACTCAAGCCGACCGCGGAGGAGTGACGCCGGCGCGCAACGGAGCGCGAAGTAGACCGACCGAAGACGCCGACTCCGCGACGGTATCGAAGGCTTTATCGCCGCAGCACCGGCTACATCGGACAAGTAGCCATGTCTGACAAACCCGCCTCTATGTACCGGACGATCGACAAGCCCTCGTTCACCCGACGCGAGTACATCACGGGTATTCCGGGCTCGAAAATCGCCCAACACAACATGGGCGACCTCTCCGCGGAGCCGGACGACTACCCCGTCGAGATCAGCCTTCGCGTCGGCGAAGAGCTCCAGATCCGTCACGGCTCGCTCGAGAGCGCGCGCCTCTCGGCGAACCGCCACCTGATCAAGGAGCTCGGCGAAGGCAACTACAAGATGACCCTCCGCAAGTTCCCCCATCAGGTCATCCGCGAGAACAAGCAGGCGACCGGCGCCGGCGCGGACCGTGTCTCGGACGGGATGCGGCAGGCGTTCGGCAAGCCGGTCGGGACGGCCGCACGGCTCAACAAAGACGATGTCGTCTTCACCGCGTACTGCACCGTCGAACAGGCGCCCGCCGTGAAAGAGGCGTTCCGCCGCGCGTACAACAAGCTCTCACCCCCGTGCCGGATCACGGTCGACCGCGGCGAGGAGCTGCTCGTTTCGTAGACGGATTTCGCTGGATTTGCGCTCTCTTCTCACCACGCGTTAGCTCACGGAGCGACCGTCGCCGTCCCGTGAAACGATCGACCGCCTAGACACCGGAGAGTATCTCGACCGATCCGAGCACGAACCAGACGATGAACGCGTAGTTCAACACGGTCGAGACGCTCGCATAGACGACGAGCCGTCCGAACGGGTAGCGGGCGATCCCCGCGGGGATGAGAACGAAGCTTCCGACGTACGGGACGAGATTCGTCACGAAGACGCTCACGCCGCCGTAGCGACGGAACCATCGCTCGGCGCGTGCCAAGCGTGCCTCGGAGACGTCGACCCACCGCATTGGTCCCGAAACCGCCGTGCCGTACCGACGCGAACCCGCATAGATCACCAACTGTCCGGCGACGTAGCCGGCGGAAGCGACGAGAACGGCGACCGCGATGAGCCGGTCCGACGCCGAGACCGCGATCAGGTAGCCGGGGAGCAGAACGGAAGTCGGGAGCGGCTTCCCGACGAGCGCACCCTTCAAAACGAAGACGACGAACACGGCAGGGAGCCCGAACTGAAGGAGGGCGGCCAGTCCGGCGTCGGCGAGCGCGTCTAACATAAGCTGGCGGGCGTCCCGATCAAGATCGGGGGTAAATCGACGTAGCGCGTCGATCAGTATCGGCCTTTCGGCGCCGAGAACAGGGGAACCGACCGCCGAGGACCGAGAGACGACGAGCCGAACTCCTGAAATACCTCGCTCGCGTACCGCTCGACAGTGTCACAGCAGTTGGCCGAGATCGGGACGCTGTTCCTCCACGAGGCGCGGAGCGACTACACCGTCGTTGCCATTCGAGACGGAAGTCGGGTGCTCCGCGGGCGGCTCGAACTTAAGGAAACGTCCGCAGGCCCGCGTCCGGGAAAGTTCCGCGTCATCCGCGACGGCGAGGACCACCCTCGCCAACCCGATGAGTTCGTCGAGCTCGCGCGGGCGGCCGACCGCATCCGGGTCTCCGAGCAGACCACACCGGAGAACCGCGAGCGGCTGGAGGCGATGCTCGCCGGCTATCAGCTGGAGTCGCTCACCGTCCGGACCTGTCGGCGGTGTGCGAACGACGGGCGATACGGACCGATCACGGCCGACACCGCGATCGAACACAACGACGAGCTGATCTGCCGCGACTGCGCCCGCCGCGAGTTAGAGCGGGAGCTGTCTTATAAAGGACAGTTCACGGGCGCTGCCGAAGAGCGATTAGAGGAGCTGCTGTACGAAGCCGGCGACTTGGACCGGATCGTGAGCCTGCTGCAGGGCGGGCTCGATCCGGACCTGACGAAGTACGACGAGGTGTCGGCGAACGTCGACGACGTCTCTCCGGTCAGAACCGACGAGCTTGAGCTTCATCCCGACCTGTCAGCGCATCTCCAAGGACGGTTCGAGGAGCTGTTGCCGGTCCAAAGCCTCTCGGTCCGAAACGGTCTCTTGGACGGTGACGATCAGTTGGTCGTGAGTGCGACCGCAACGGGAAAGACCCTGATCGGCGAGCTGGCAGGAGTTAACCGGGCACTGAAAGGAGAGGGAAAACTGCTCTTTTTAGTGCCGCTCGTCGCGCTCGCCAACCAGAAACACGAGGATTTCAAAGACCGCTACGGCGACCGTCTCGACGTCTCGATCCGCGTCGGCTCCTCGCGAGTGAACGACGACGGCAACCGCTTTGACCCGAACGCCGACGTCATCGTCGGCACGTACGAGGGGATCGACCACGCGCTTCGGACCGGTAAGGACCTCGGCGACGTCGGTACGGTCGTCATCGACGAGGTTCACACCCTCAAGGAGGGCGAGCGCGGCCACCGCCTCGACGGGCTCATCTCGCGGCTGAAATACTACAGCGAGAATCGGATGGAGACCAACCCGGGGTACGGCGGCACCCAGTTCGTCTACCTGTCGGCGACGGTCGGGAACCCGGAGTGGCTCGCCGAGAACCTCCGCGCGACCCTCATCGAGTACGAGGAGCGACCGGTGCCGATCGAGCGCCACGTCACCTTCGCCGACAGCCGCGAGAAGGCCCAGATAGCCGATAAGCTCGTGAAACGCGAGTTCGACACGAAGTCGTCGAAGGGGTATCGCGGACAGACGATCATCTTCACGAACTCGCGGCGGCGCTGTCACGAGATCAGCCGGAAGCTCCGGAACGACTCCGCTCCGTACCACGCCGGGCTCGACTACAAGCGCCGGAAGAAAGTCGAGCGACAGTTCGGGAATCAGGACCTCTCGGCGGTCGTCACCACAGCGGCGCTGGCGGCCGGCGTCGACTTCCCCGCCTCACAGGTGATCTTCGACTCGCTGGCGATGGGGATCGAGTGGCTCTCGGTCCAGGAGTTCTCACAGATGCTCGGGCGGGCCGGGCGGCCGGATTACCACGACCGCGGCCGCGTCTATCTCCTCGTCGAGCCCGACGGCGTCTACCACAACTCGATGGACCGCACCGAAGACGAAGTCGCGTTCACCCTGCTGAAAGGCGAGATGGAAGACGTGGCGACCCATTACGACGAGACCGCCGCGGTCGAGGAGACGCTCGCGAACGTCGTCGTCGCGGGGAAGCGGGCCAAACGACTCAACGACCGAATGATCGGTGAGGTGCCGACGAAACACGCGGTCGGAAAGCTGTTAGAGTGGGAGTTCATCGACGGTTTCTCGCCGACCCCGCTCGGTCGGGGGATAACGAGACACTTCCTCGCGCCCGACGAGGCGTTCTACATCCTCGATTCTGTCCGGAAGGGGACTGACCCGTACGACATCGTCGCCGACCTCGAACTGCGCGACGACGAGGAGTGAACGGAACGTAATCGATCGTTCGACTCCAACTCCGAGGTCGACGGTCGAATGCGAGGCTGTATCAACGCTTTTACTCACGTGGTGTCGTCATTCGTGTATGCTTTCGCTGGGGGTGTTGTTGACGGGGACGGTGGTGCCACCGGTAACCGTCAACATCCTCGTCGTCTTTGCGATAATCGTGGCTGCGCTCGTCCTGTTTATTACCGAGCCCGTACCCATCGACATCACCGCGATCGGCGTGATGGTCGCGCTGATCGTCCTCGAACCGTGGACGCAAGTCGACGCTGCGACCGGTGTCGGCGGGTTCTCCAGCTCCGCGACGGTGACCGTCCTCGCGATGTTCGTGCTCAGCGAGGGGATCCGACAGTCGGGGCTGATCAACATGATCGGCGCGTGGATCGCCGAGACGTTCGGCGATAGCCCGTTCAAACAGCTGCTCGCGGTGCTCGGGCTCTCGGGCGGGACGGCCGGGTTCATCAACAACACGCCGGTCGTCGCCATTATGATCCCGATGGTGACGGCGATCTCACAGAAGACGGGCATCTCACCGTCGAAGCTACTGATGCCGGTGTCGTTCATGGCGATGCTCGGCGGCATGTTGACACTCATCGGGACGTCGACGAACATTCTCGCATCGGACGTCTCGGCGCGGCTCATCGGCGAGCCGTTCTCGATGTTCGAGTTCACCCAACTCGGGCTCATCGTCCTCCTGACCGGGGGTGTCTACCTCGCGACCGTCGGGCGATACCTCCTCCCGGAGCGGATCCAGATCGACGACGAGCTGATCGAGGGGTTCGAGATGACGGAGTATCTGACGGAGGTCGTCGTCCGCGACGATTCGCCGCTCATCGGGAAGACCGTCACGCAGAGCCTCGAAGACCTCGATATCGACGCGGACATCGTCCAGCTTATCCGCGACGACCGGGCGTTCACGGAGCCGCTCGGACCGAAGGAGATCCGTGAAGGGGACGTGTTGGTGTTGCGGACGGATCGCGGGAGTCTCATCACCCTGGTCGACGCCGAAGGGCTCGATCTCGCGCCGGACGCGGCCGTGAGCGAGGATCAGCTCACGACCGAGGACGAGACGATCGAAGCGGAGACGGAACAGAATCTCGTCGAGGTGATCATCTCGCCGGAGGCGCCGCTGATCGGCGAGACGCTGGAGACGCTCAACTTCCGCGATCGGTACGACGCGACGGTGCTCGCGATCCGACGCGGCGGGAGGATCATTCACGCGCGAATGGACGAGCGGCGGCTCCGTGCCGGTGACACGCTCCTCTTGCAGGCGACCGAAGAGACGATACGCCGGTTCAGTAACGACCGGAACTTCGTCGTCGGCGGCCGGCTGACTCGTCCGGACTTCCGGACGAACAAGATCCCGATCGCGATCGGAATCATCGCCGGCGTCGTCGGACTGGCGGCGCTGGAGGTCGTCCCGATCCTCGTGAGCGCGCTCGGCGGGATCGTCGCGATGGTCGCGACGGGCTGTGTGAAGCCGAACGAGGTGTACTCCTCGGTCGACTGGAGCGTGATCTTTCTGTTGGCCGGGCTCATCCCGCTCGGCGTCGCGATGGAGCGGACGGGGGCCGCCGAGTGGCTCGCGAGCGTCGTCGTCGTCTCCTCCGGCGGGCTCGACGCGGTGATCGTGCTCGGGCTGTTCTACCTGTTCACCGCGCTCATCACGAACGTCGTGAGCAACAACGCCAGCGTCGTGTTGATGATCCCCGTCGCTATCGACACCGCGGAAGCGATCGGTGCCGAACCCTTCTCGTTCGTGCTCGCGGTGACGTTCGCGGCGTCGACGGCGATGCTCACCCCAATCGGCTATCAGACGAACCTGATGGTGTACGGGCCGGGCGGCTACAAGTTCACTGACTTCTTCCGGCTCGGCGCGCCGCTCCAGCTGATCTTGACCGTGGTGACGACGCTCGGGATCGTGTACTTCTGGGGCGTATGACTTGCCTCGGGGTCAAGCCCCGAGAGTTTCGCGTGAATCCATCGCCGAAGCAGCCGCGTGAGTCGGTGACACGCATCGACCGCCCCGCCGAACGAAACCCTTTAGCGCTGCATGCTGATAGTAACTGGTGAGGGACCGTGGGTTAGTCTGGTATACTTCGGGCCTTGGGTGCCCGTGACCCCGGTTCAAATCCGGGCGGTCCCACTATTGCGGCGCGAGCAACGTCGCGAGCGCCGCGGCCGTGAGTCGGATTTGAAGCAGGGAGCGGAACAGAGTGAAGCGATTGGGGTTCAAATCCGGGCGGTCCCACTATTGCGGCGCGAGCAACGTCGCGAGCGCCGCGGCCATGATTCGGATTTGAATCCAATCAGTCGTGCGTAGCGAAGCGAGCGCCCGCGGCGGACGGAGAGGTAGCGCCGTCGTGCCTCTTATTCTCACGACGGACCAACGTCTCCCATGAACGATATCGACGCCGTACTCTTCGATCTCGACGGGACTCTCTGTCGTCACGCCGGCGACGCGAACGCGGCGTACCGACGCGCCTTCGACCGGATCGGAGCCGAACCGTTCGGCGAACCGGACGCGTTGTGGGCGGCGCTTGACGGCCCGCCGGACCCCAACGATCGTGTCGGCTATCTCGGTGCAGGACTCGCGCGGGTGGCCGCACAGCACGGCCGTGTCGATATCGATCCGATCGAACTCGCCACGGAGTTGGTCGACGGGATCGACGAGATCGGCGTCGAGTTCCTTCCGGGTGCGACGACCGCGCTCGATGTCGCGGCCGTCCGTAGAAAGACCGGAATCATCACGAACGGTCCCCGAGACCGTCAAGAGCGAAAAGTGCGGTCGCTCGAACTGGACAAGCGGGTCGATATCATCATCTACGCCGGCGACCTCGATCGACGGAAGCCGCACGCCGCACCGTTTCGCGAGGCACTGACTGCGCTCGGGGTGCCCGCAGAGCGCGCGCTGTACGTGGGCAACTCGCTCGCGTACGACGTTGCAGGGGCACACAACGCCGGACTCCGCGTCGCGTGGCTGCGGGGCGACGGATCGGGAGGCGACAGCGATTCGGGGGCGTACCGGCCCGACTACGTATTAGCGGAGATGAGCGATCTCGCGGAACTGCTGGAGGACGAGCGATGAGCGGCGACGACTCTGGAGACGGGCCGTCGGCCTCGGCCTCCGTCGATGCGATCACAGACGCGCCGTGGTTGGAGGCGGCAGTGTCGGCGGTTCGCCCCGGGCGATCGGTCGCGAGCGTCAGCCCGGTCGAGGCGGGGGGGAGACGCTCGACGCTGGTCGTTCGGTTCGCGGACGCGGAGCCGATCGTCGTCCGCGGCGGACGCGGTAGAGAGGCCGGCGGATCGGTCGCGACAGAGGGGATACTGCTGGCCGCCATCATCGACAGGACGGCCGTGCCGGTTCCGGAGCCACTCGGTTGGGGCTCGGTCACGGACGGGTCGATCGAGAGCGGTGACGAGTCTCAGAACGCCGGTGAGTGGCTCGCAACGCGGTTCGTCGAGGGCGACGACCTCCACGGACGGTTCTGCGGGTTTTCGTCGACCGCGCGGCGCGAGATCGCACGGTCGTTCGGGCGCTATCTTGGCGAGTTGCACGCGGTGTTCCGGCTCGACGGGTACGGCCGGATCGTCGCAGACGACACGCTTGAGAGCGGAGAGGAGGCCGACAACGGGGAGGGTCCGGAGGCGAGCACGTGGCGGGACTGGCTCGTGCGGCGCGGGCACGGGAGTCTCGACCGACTCCCGGCGGAGTTCGACGGTATCGCCGAGCCGGCCCGCGATCGGCTCGACGCGTGGAGCGTCGAAACGGCGCCAGTACCGCGGCTGTACCCGTGGGATCTCCGGCCGGGGAACGCGCTCGTCGCAGACGGGGAGATCACCGCGGTCGTCGATTGGGAGTCGCCGTTGGCGGCCGGCGCGGCGCTGTCGGTCGCGAAAGCCGAACACCTCCTCGCGGACTGGTACGTTCCCGAGGAGGCCGATGCGCTGCGGCGCGCGTTTCGCACCGGCTACGCGGAGGAACAACCGCTCCCCGTCGTCGATGACGTGCATCAGATCGTCGCCGTCGCGGAGGCCGCCGTCGACTCGCGCGGACGGGTGACGAACCCGCGATACCCGCCGGTGGACCGCAGCGAAGCCGTTCGGTTCCACCGGGGGCGCCTCGCCGACGCGGCGGGGATCGAGGAGTGATCCACGGGACGGACCGGCGGTGGCTTTCGAAATCCTTTTGTCTGGAATCGGCGTTGGTCAGAGTGCGAGCCGCCTTAGCTCAGACTGGGAGAGCACTCGACTGAAGATCGAGCTGTCCCCGGTTCAAATCCGGGAGGCGGCATCCGGATTTTGCGCGATTCTCGTTCCAGAGTGTTACACACTCGACTGAAGATCGAGCTGTCCACGTTCCCGCGAGCGGAGCGAGCGGGAAGTCGAAAGACGAGCGCAGCGAGTCTTTCGGGAGTTCAAATCCGGGAGGCGGCATTTTCCTGCGAACAACATGAGCAGTGAAAATGCTCGCGAGCGGATTCTGAACCAGACGAGCCACAGCCCGGAATGGCGAGCGAAGTGAGCCACACGCCCGGATTGTCTCGGCGAGGTTCAAATCCGGGAGGCGGCATATTCTGAGACCGCAACCGCGAGCGTAGCGAGCGGTCCGTCGAAGAAACGACACCTCACAGTTCGGCTGCGCCGGCGTCCGAGGTCATTCGCCGTCGCCGAGCCGCTTCGAGAGTCGGTCGAGTCGTTCTTGAGCCGTCTGTCGACGCGCCGTTTCAGTTTCCGGCTGGTATCTGAATTCGTCGACCGAGAGAGTCACGTCGACCTCGAAGACCGCCCCTTCGTGGCGACCCGATTCCGGGAGCGTCTCGATCGGAACGTCGAGCTGTTCGACCGTCGTCTCGTCCCGTTCGAGCAGAAGGACGGCAGTCGTTTCGTCCTCAATACGGTCGACGACCGCGACGTACGTCCGAGCCGTGCTCATGCTATCGCCTCCGCGTGTCGGGACGGGAGACTCCCGGCGGCTATCGAACTCGCCCCGTCGTCGTCCTGCGGCTTCAACTCGAGCAGCGCCGCCGGATCGGTGGTTTCCTCCTCGCCCGTGGTGACATCGATCGACTCGCCGTCGGTGGTCACCACGACATCGCCGTGGACGCCCGTCCAGTAGGTTTCGATACCGCGGTCGGCAAACTGCTCGAGTACCTCGTCGTGTGGGTGGCCGTATTGGCTCTCGAGGCCGCTCGAGATAACCGCAATCCCCGGATCCACGACCTCCATGAATCCCGGTGTCGACGAGGTCGAGGAGCCGTGATGGCCCGCCTGGTAGACGTCCGCGTCGAGCTCGTCTCCCCGCTCCTCGACCATGCGCTCTTCGGCGGCTCGCTCCGCGTCGCCGGTCGTGAGATACGTGACATCGCCGACGATGAGCGTGAGCGCGACGCTGTTCTCGTGAAGGTCGCTCCCCGAGTCACCGGTCGGCGGGTTGTGGGCGGTCGCGGCGACCGCCGCGTCCGCCAGCGGTAGCTCGTCGCCCGCCTCGATGAGCAGAAGCTCCACGCCGTGCTCCTCGATTGCGTCGAGGTAGTTATCATACGTCTGTGAGGAGTGTGCGACGCCGGAGTCGTAGGCGGCACCGATCCCGTCGAGCTCGGTCTCGTAGTGCTCGATGACCGCGGCGTGCCCGCCGATGTGGTCGGCGTGGCCGTGCGTGGCGACGAGGTGGTCGATCCGGTCGATGTCGTGCGCCTCCAAATACGCGATGACGCCGGTACCGTCCTGTCGCCAGTCGCCGGTGTCGATGAGCATCGTCTCGCCCGTCGGCGTGACCACGAGCGTGGCGTCCGCCTGCCCCACGTCGATGTGATGTATCTGCAGCTCTCCGTCGACATCCGTGTCACGGTCACTGTCAGTCCCGTCGTCGGCCTCATCGTCCCCGCCAGTCCCGTCGTCAGCCTCATCGTCCCCGCCAGTCCCGTCGTCAGCCTCATCGTCCCCGCCAGTCCCGTCGTCAGCCTCAATTCCGTCGGTGTCGTCGACGATATCGACGCAGCCGGCGGTACAGACGAGTCCGACGACGACGACCGCGAGCAGCGTCTGACGCATGTGTCTCTGTATGCTACTCTCGCGGACGGGTGATTAGTAGCTGTGGGTGGTCACCACGTCGCTGCGGTCGGCTGCACCCGACCGATGTCTCGCCACGTTCCCGTCTCGGTTCGAACTGCAGTGAGCGTGCCATCCGCCACCGTCACGAGCACTTGGTTCCCCTCGCAAACCGTCGAGAGCGTCGTCCGTGACAGGGTGTACTGTGCGACGACCTCGCCGCGAGCCTCGACGAGCAGGACGACGTGGTCAGTATCAACGATTCGGTCGACCGTCGCGGGGAATCGCCCCTCGGGGGTCACAGACGGATCCTCGGGGGTCACAGACTGACCCTCGGGAGATGCATGCGATCCCCCGGGCTCCGACGACACCCGCTCTGAGCGTGCTCCCCCGTGCAGGCACACCGTCACGGCTGTGCCGACACAGGTGAGGAGCGATCGACGGCCGACCGTGACGTTCGAGTTCATCGACGGCACTGGCCGCCCTATCCGGGATAAACTCGGGGCTGTGACCGGGGACAACGGATCACCATCCGGCGTGGATCATCACAGAGAGAATCGGTCCGGCAAGATTCCTGACCCCGGCTCAGTCAATCCCCCTTTAAATCGGTCAGCGACATCAGCAGCTCTGTGAGCGAGAGGTGCTGAAACCGTCCGAAGAAGACTGATGTACCAAGTGTATCGTCGATACGGGGATGTGGTCTCCCAGGAGATACCGAATCGGTCTGTCGTTTCCGCGAGTATCGACCGCATCATTCGGACGCCCGTTTCAGCGCTATACTCGCGCGTGAGGTAGTGGCGATAAGGGTGACGAACGGAGGAGTACTCCCAGTGAGCGTACATCTGGACTCCCGTCTCCGCTCGGTGAATCGTCACGTGTAGTTGGTAGGCGGCGAGCAGCGATTCGCGGTACACCCACGAGCCGTCAGAGACGTTTCCGTCGACCCGTACTTTTAACGAAGCGACGACGTTCCGACTGAATCCGAGGGCGTCAAGCAGCTCTTCGGCTTCGGATTCGGTGCAGTCGAGCGTGCCGACGTACTCCTCGGGTGGTGTATCACTGAGCGCGTATCCACCGATAACAACTTCTAAGACGCCGTGTACTTCCGGGAGGAGCCGTCTTCGAACGGAGTTGTACATATCGGCTGATTGTCCCATCCCCGGCGTTACGGGCCGAAAGCGGATATTCCTGTTCCCGCTCGAAACGACCGAGAAGAGCGGTTTCCCCGTCCACCGTGTGCGAGAGTGAGATCAGTGCAGCACGGTCGCGGCAACGATCCCCATGGTCTGACCGGTGCCGACGACGAGGAGACCGGCGACGACTTCGACGGGAAGCCCGGCGAGCGCGACACCGATCGCACCGGCGACCGAGCAGGCGGCGGCGACGTAGTAGGCGCGCGCGGCGACATCAGCACGGAGCCCGGTATAGACGAACGCCGGCACGGGAAGGAGGATCCAGCCGTACAGCGCGACCGCGAGAAAGGCGTCTGCCGGAACGCCGGCAACTCCGTCGGGAGCGAGAAAGCCCACTACGCCCGCGAGGCTGACGGGCGTACCCACGAGTATCACGGTTTTCCACGCGCGGAGCACACCGCTTTTCATGTCGTGCCACGAGGCGATAACGAAGGCGGCGAGCAGGAGGCTCATCACGACGTGCGCGACGAACAGCGCGTGCGTCGAGATGATGTCGAGCACCGTCGCGGCGACGACGAGCCACGCGGCGGGGACGAGCAGCGCCGGACCGTTCTCACGAAGGGTTCGAATCACGACGACATGGTTTGGGGCGGTAACTCATAACGACCGGTGATCTCGGCAGCGACCGTGAGAGAGAGGCGGTCGGTGGNAGATCGCCCCGGGGACGCCGAGAATCGATGGATCAGTCAGTCCATCGGCNAAAATTTGTGGNACGGTCGCAAATATCCCGATTTGTATGGTGTATTCGGGAGAAANAGCGNGATAGCGGCGTGGTAACTGTACACTCGCAATTCTTATCCCCCGACGGGTCNTTTGTGTGAATGTAATGGCGACCGGAAAGGTTGATTTCTTCAACGACACTGGCGGCTACGGATTTATTGAGACTGACGACGCTGACGACGACGTGTTCTTCCACATGGAAGACGTCGAAGGACCGGACCTCGAAGAGGGTCAGGAGCTCGAGTTCGACATCGAGTCCTCGCCCAAGGGCCCGCGCGCGTCCAACGTCGTTCGGCAGTAAGCCGATCCGATAGGTGGGTCGGTCCGGCTGACGCCGAACGCGACTCTGACACGAGATAACGAGACTTTTGCCCGCATCGCGGACTTACGTTCGCCGCGGGCCGTTTTCACTTCGAAGAGCGGCGCTTCCATCGATCGTAGCGGCAGCGAGGAGAAGAACAGTGGTAGCGGCGTCCACGGCACCGACGAAACAGCTTGCCTAGACGTGTTGGCCCCAGAGACCGCGACCCTTCGTCACCTCGACGTCGCCCTCAACGCGGGTCTGACACGCGAGGCGGACGTCGTGGCTCGGATGATGCGGCGGGAACCAGAGACGGGCCTTCTCTTTGCGCCCGGGCTCGCTGACCGCACCGTCGACTTTGACCGCGCACGTACCGCACGACCCCGTTCCACGACAGTTGAACTGTTCAGATTTTCCGTTGTATACCGACAGACCGGCTTCTTTCAATACGTCACGGAGGATATCGCCCGTCTCACACTCAATCTCTTCGCCTTGGTAGGATACGGTCGGCATGTACAACAGCGTGGTACGCGACCGAACCACAAAGAGTCTGGGTCATCCGAGCGCCGATCGGGAGAGACAGCTGTCGAACCGAAACGTGTGCCGGACGTCGGACAGCGGACAGGGCGTTTTTTTATCCTCGGCACCGCAGGAGAAGCATAATGGGACTCAGGTGTCTGCTCGGGCACGATTTCGACGAGCCCGAACTACAGCGCGAGCGCGAAGAGGACGGGAACGAGGTCGTCACGACCGTCACCGAGGTGAAGACCTGCGCTCGCTGCGGCGAGACGCAGATCGTCAGCGAGAACACCGAGGTCACAACGATCGAACAGCTGACCGACGAGGCCACGGTCGCAAGCGCGGAAGCGATCGACACCGGAAATGGAGCCGGCCGGCACGGGAGACCTGAGGAGGGTGCCGCCGGCGAGGGAGCCGGTGAGCCGGAAGCGTTCGGAGCGGTGACCGACGGGACGCAAGACGGTGTCGACGCGGCCGGGGGAGCCAACGCCGCCGCGGAGGTCGACACCACGGGAGGCGACGGTGACGACGCAGTGATCATCGAGGATGAGCCTCAAGAGACGACGACCGAAGCGACGGGACCCACAGAGCGGTCGGCCGAAGCGACCGATTCCGACGCAGAAGGAGCCAGTGACGAATCGGCAGACGGCGAGCCAGAGACGGCCGAGGGATTCGGCCCGGCCGAGGACGATGGAGCCGAACTGCTCGACGAGGGCGCTCCGGAAGCGTCGACGGACACCGCACTCGGCGGCGACTACGAGGAGTACCCCGGCATCGAGTCGGAACCGGCACCAACAGACGGTGAGCGGAACGCCGAGCGAGACGCCGAGACGGACGACGGGGTGATCCTCGACGAGACGAGGGAACCGGACGACGACCGGAAGCGGGGCGCGTGGCCCGAGGTCGACCGCGACGAGGCGCCGGGGACGGAGCCGACACCGTGGCCCGAACAGGAGGGTGACGACGAAGGGTACAGTGCCGAGGTCGGTGATAGTGACGGGAGCGACGGCGTCGAGTTCGGCGGCGGACTCACCCCGAAAACCGCCGAGGGGTCGGGCGTCGACGACGACGCCGAGTACGTGGAAGCCCCAGAGCGCGGCTCGGCTGCCGACGCCGGGATCGTTGAAACCGAGACGGGCAGGGACGAGAACAGCGACGTCGGCGTCGGGATCACCCACGGTGAGAGCCCGGACATCGGTCCGGCGACCGCGGACGTGACGATGGAGTACTACTGTCNGGAGTGCGAGATGACCCGTGACGCCGACGGCAACTCCATGCGCGCAGGCGACATCTGTCCGGAGTGCAAGCGGGGCTACGTCACCGAACGCCCGGTCGGCAACTGAATCGGGCGCCCGGTCGGCGACTGAACCGGGTTGCCCGGTCGGCGACCGAATCCGGTCCCTCGTCGGCGACTGCGTTGAGTTCAGGGGAATCGCGGGCGCAACGACGCGAAGACCCCGTGACGAAACTGGTTTACGCACCCCTGTCGAACGGTGGCGACATGAAGGAGTACAAGATGCGACGCGGCGAGCATCTGGACGACCGCATGCCCGACCTGAAGGGATCCATCGAGGAGTACTTCGGTGATATCACGGCTACCGAAGAGTGGGAGGGCCACGAGCTATACGTCGTCGAAGACCCTGACAACCCGGTGTTCGATCGGGTCGTCGCTGGCGCCACTGAGTACGGCAGCAAGAAGGACAAGCTCGCGGTCCACTTCGAAGAGCGTCCCGCAGAAGACATCATCGCCGAGGGGAACGCGGACGCGGCCGCTGACGCGGTCGACGCGAAAAACGAATTCCTACTGGAGGCGACCGGCCGCGACGCGAAATCCCGACGCGACTCGCTGAAACGGGACGTCGAAGACGACGCGCCCGACTACTAACGAGGAGTTTCAGACGACAGTTCGGCTGCGTTTTGTCGACCGTTAGTCTCAGTGGTAGCTGCGCTCGCTGCTGTTCGCTCGGACTCACGCGGTGTGACACGCCGAAGTAGCGGGGAGTAGCGGCGGCCTCGCGGACCTGCCGATCCCCACCGGAGCCGGCGGTCCCGGTGAACTACCCCACTTCGTAGCGTGAGTCCGTGGGGTAACTGTCAGGATCGATCCGTAAAAAGTTTATTCAGAATTGAGTAAATAGTCCGGTGGGTTTAATATCACAGACGACGAAAGGGAAGTATGAGCATCGAGACAGTACTACTAGCCGTCGGAACCGAAGACGAGAAACGAACCGAACAGCTCGCAAAGGAGGCGATCGCGGTCGCGGAGCCGTCAGGGGCAGAGGTCGTGTTGACCCACGTGTTCACAAACGACGAGTTTGATGCTGTCAGATCACGGCTCGGCGTCGACGACGCGAGCGAGGGCTCGACGCCGAATGCGGTCGCCAAACGTCACACGACGACTCGGGAGCTCTCGAAGAGCCTCGACGCTGCGGGCGTCACGCACTCCGTGCGTGGCGCAGTCGGCGACCACGCCACTGAGGTCGTCACCGCGGCGGAGACGATCGGAGCCGACCGCATCGTCGTTGGCGGCCGACGACGATCGCCGGCCGGAAAAGCGATGTTCGGGAGCGTCGCCCAAGACGTCATGCTCTCGGCACCGTGTCCGGTGACCTTTGTGCGCGAAGTCGCCGCGTAGTCGCGCGAGAGATTTCCGAAAACGGCCCGCTTAAGTAACGCCGGGTCACGGTTTTACCCGATGCATTACGTGGGCGTCGACCTCGGGGCGACGAACGTCCGGGCGGTCGTCGGCGACGAGACGGCGACGATCCTCGGATCGGAGTCGAGGGGAACCCCTCGTGGACCGAACGGGATCGCCGTCACGGAGGCCGTGTTGAGCGTCGTTCGCGGCGCGTGTACGAACGCCGACGTGGAACCGTCGTCGGTCGTCGCGGCCGGGATCGGGTCGATCGGTCCCCTCGATCTCGCCGCGGGCGTGGTTCAGGGACCGGCGAATCTCCCGGACACCGTCGAGCGCATCCCGCTGGTCGGCCCGGTCTCACAGCTGCTCGACACCGACGAGGTCCACCTCCACAACGACACCATTGCGGGCGTCATCGGCGAACGATTCCACATGGAGCGCAACCCCGACGACATGGTGTATCTCACCATCTCCTCCGGGATCGGCGCCGGAGTCGCCGTCGACGGTAACGTGCTCTCCGGGTGGGACGGCAACGCCGGCGAGGTGGGCCACATGACGGTCGATCCGCACGGGTTCATGACCTGCGGCTGCGGGCTCGACGGCCACTGGGAGGGGTACTGCTCGGGCAACAACATCCCGGAGTACGCCCTCGAACTTCACGAAGAGGACCCGGTCGAAACGGTGCTTCCGGTCGAGGACCCCGACTTCTCCGCGGTCGACGTGTTCGAGGCGGCGGGCGAGGACGCGTTCGCGGACCACGTGATCGCGCAAGTCGCTCACTGGAACGCGATGGGGATCGCGAACGTCATTCACGCGTACGCGCCGATCGTCGTGAGCGTCGGCGGCGCCGTCGCGCTCAACAACCCCGAGCGCGTGCTCGACCCGGTACGCGAGAAGCTCGCCGAGATGGTGTTTATCAACGTTCCCGAGATTCGCCTCACCGAACTCGGCGATGAGGTGGTCGTCAAGGGGGCGCTCGCAAGCGCGCTCACCGGGGGAACGGGCGACCGGTCACGAGTGAAGACGCCGTCGAACTGAGCGGTGGAGTGTCGAACGGTTCCTCGGTAGTCCTCGGACGCCGTTAGTCCTCGAACTCGGTGAGTTCCGGCTCAACCGCCGGTTCGACCGCGTCCCGCGTCTCGAGGTACGCGTCCCGATAGCGCCAGATCTTTCGTAAGAGGATGTATCCGAACGCGCCCTGGAACACGATGACGAACAAGAACAGCGACGGGACGCGTGGGAGCCCGGTGACCACGGAAAGCACCGTGACGACCGGGCCGACGAGGGTGTTGTACAGCGCGTGGATCGCGGCGGCGACAATGAGCCCTTTCACGACGATCGGTCCGCGATTGTCGGGGTTGAACTTCGCGAGCCCGAGGTAATAGCCCGCGAACGCCGAGTAGATGACGTGGCCGGGGCCGGCCAGCGCGCGGATCGCGGTGATCCCGTCGCCCGCACCGAGCGCGGAAACGCCGAAGGTCAGCTCCTCTAGTTCGACGGTTTGTGCGATGTACACGAGGTTCTCGATGACGACGAAGCCGAGCCCGGCGATCGCCCCGTACACGGCGCCGTCGATGACCGCGTCGAACCGGTCGTCCGTGTACGCGTACAGTCGGACTGCGAGCAGCTTCACCGTCTCCTCGACCGGTCCGACGATCACGAAAAAGAAGAGGACGAGACCGAGGAAGCCGAGCGGCTCGAAGTACGGCTGTGCGACGCTGTTGAGGATCGCCGCGAACGTCGCGGTCAGGATCGAGAGGAGAAACGTCGCGACGAGCAGCGAGAGCGGCTCGCCCGTGGTGACATCCGAGACGTACACGTACGCGGCGAGCCCGAACGCCGGGATCGCCGAGAGCCCGACCAGCATCGCGACGGCGGGATCGAAGAGGAGCCCGAGCCCGAACGAGCCGAGGATGAGAAGGAGCGCGATGAGCGCGACAGCCACGACCAGCACCTTCGCCGACCGAGTGATGAGCCAGTACAGCGCGACTGAGAGCCCGTCGAGAGAGGTCCGCTCCTCCCACGTGGCGATGTCGTAGAGGTCGCGGTCGTCGTCCGCGCGGGACTCGACCGGATCCGACCGGGATGGCATGCTGTTGGGTTCGGACTGGGGTAACTTAAGCCGTGGCAGGCGCCGGGCCGGAATCGCCCTCGAACCGTGTTCCCGAGCCGATGGAGTTGAAACCGCGGCCCCCGAACGAACCGTATGCACTTCGACGGGCGGACGCAGCAAGCGCTCAGCGAGGCGGGAGTAGACACGGAATCGATCGCCGAAATATCCGACCGCGTCGCCGAGTTGGTCGGTCACGACGCCGACCGGCTCGACGAGTTCTTCGCGGCCGACGGACCGTTCTACTCGGATATGGAGCTGGCACACAGCACGGCCGAAACGCAGAAGCATCCGACCGCCAGCGTGGAGCTGTTCACCCACGGGAGCGACCTCCGCGGGTACCTCTCGCTGGACGGATGGGGAGTTCCAGTCGAGGGAGGGCGAGTGCTTCGGACCGCGGACGAGGCGGCCGACGGCGACGCAGACGAGCGCGACGAGCGACCCGTCCTCGTCGAACTCTCGCTGGGACCGACGATTCACGATCGAGTCCGCTTCGCGCGGGACGGTGGCGAGCTATGACCGGCAGCGACGTCCACGTGCGAGGAATCTACACCACGGCACTCACCCGACTCCTGCTGGAGGCGGGCCACGAGGTCGTCGACCCGTCGCCGCCGATCCAGCGGCGGTTCGACGCCTCCTTCGCGAACGCGGCGCCCGACGTTCGAGTGTCGACGACGGCCGACCGTCAAGGCGTGGGCGCGAGCGGCGGTCCGGAAGCGGTCGGCGCCGTCCGCGATCTGCTGACCGGCGTGGGAGTCGACGCGCTGGCGTGGCCCGACTCGACACCGCCCGGCGCCGTCCTCGACGGCGAGGTGGCCGAGACGCTCGGCGGCGGCGCCGTCGTGTCGCTCCGGAGTGGGACCGGTGACGACGGAGCAGACGGAGGCGGCGCTTCGAGAACCGTCGCGGGATATCTCCCGTACGGGAGCGTCGACGACCGTATTGAGACGGGCGACGCGGTCCGCGTGCAGGTCCGCGAGTCGGCGGCGCCGTGGGTCGACCGACGGCCCGAGTTGTCCGGTAAGCTGCGTGCTGCCGGCGGGCTCGTCGCGCTCGAACCCGGCTCCGGGACGCGCGTTGACGTCCGAGACGACGAGGCCGGTCGAGAGCTGGCGGGAATGGTCGACCTGCTCGGACTGGAACCGCCGGACGGCTGGCGAGCCGTGTGGAAACCTCCCGCGGTCGACGCGGGGACCGACGAACTGGAGTCGGGACTCGCGCGCGCGGTCGATGCCGCCGAGGGGCTCGACGCGGCTATCGACGCCGCGGGCGGAACCGGAGCTCTCGACGGTTCGGGTTCGATCCGAGAGGAACCGTTAGCGACGCCGAACGCGGGCGTCTGGGTGTGGTTCGGGCGCGAGAGCCGGTTCGCGCTCGACGACAAGCGGCGCGAGGTGACCGCGACGATGCCCGGGCACCACCGCGTGAAAGCGGGAACGGCCGACGCGTCCGCGGGCGTCGACCTCGCGGAGGCGTTGTGTGAGCCCGCCTCGGACGCCGCGTTCCCCTTCGCGGTCGTGACCGACGCGTTCGGGCCTGCAGCGGGCGACGCGCTCAGATTGGAACACGGGAAGCCCGACGGGCGGCTGATCACCCTCGGCGAGGGGACGGTGACCGCGGTCGAGGGAGACGGGTCGGTCACCGTCGAGCGGGAGATGACTGGCGGCGGCACCTACGACGGGTTGGAGGTGCCGCGCGAGGCCGGCGACGTCGCGAAGACGAGCCTAAAAGAGGGCCGATGGTGGTATCCGACGACGTACCGCGGGCGAGACGGAACGGTGCGGGGAACGTACGTCAACGTCTGTACGCCCGTGGAGATATTCCCCGACGCGGCGCGGTACGTCGATCTCCACGTCGACGTGATGAAACACGCGGACGGGACCGTCGAGCGCGTCGACGACGATGTCCTCCGGGAGTCGGTCGCGGCGGGCGATACGCCGGAGCCGCTCGCCGAAAAAGCCCGGAGCGTCGCGGCGGCTCTGGAGAACGCATTATAAAGAAAAAGCGGCGTCGATCCAGCCGGCCGTCAGAAGTGACCGGCGGTCTCCGTCTCGTGTTTGAGCTCGCCGCCGCGGCCGCCCTCGACGGTCGACGCGCCGTTGTCGCCAGAAGAAGCCGAGCGAACCGTCACGTTCGTCACCTCGTCGAAATCCATGATCAGGTCGCGGCGGATGTTGTCTGCGGTGATGTTCGAGATGCCGCAGCCGGAGCAGGTGCCGCCGAGCTCGACGACGACTTCGCCGCTCTCGGGGTCCGCCTCGCGGACGACGCTGGTGCCGCCGTGCATCTGGATGATCGGCATCTGCCCGACCATCCACTGCTCGACTCGTTCTGCGAGGCTCTCGTCGCTCATTGCTCTCACTTCGCACCCGAACATATGGAAGCTTGCGGTTTACGAGCGGCGCGTACGACCGAAACGAACTGTGTCATCGTCGTTGTGGAGGGAGCGTCCCGACGGGTCGGCAGGATTCTCTCATCGAAGAGAGAGAGGCCGACTACGTATCAGGGTCGTCTCTCTGGTCCCGCTGATCCGGATCGGCCGGTACGTCCGGCTCCGTGGGGCCGCCGGCGTCACTGGCCGCGTCCGATCTGCCTGACTCACTGGCCGCGTCCGATCTGCCTGACTCGCTCGGCAACAGCGTGGGGTCCGCAGGGTCGTCCCCGTGCATCGAGTCGTCGCGTTCGAGCACGTACAGGAGAGGCCCGAGTGCGGCCAACACGAGCACGCCGGGAATCGGCGCGTCGGGAACGAGCAGTGCGGTGACGAGCGCGACACCGGATGTAATAATGATGAACGCGGCCCACAGCGACGGCGATCCGAGGTCGACGCCGACGCGAGAGGCGTCGCGATAGACAGCGGCGGCGATAATTGCGATGACGCCGGCGGCGACGCCGCCGCCGATCGCAGTGGCGATAGACATACGATCGGTTCGGCCGAGACGCGAAAAAGGGTGTCGTGACGTCGGATACCTATTCCATGGTGAGGAACCGGGCTGCGTATCCGGGTTTTCCCTGCCGAGGCGTCACGACGATGAACGACTTCGCCGGCAGATCGGTGAGTCGCTGCGGGAGCGTCGCCAGCGACCGGTCCCAGCCGACGCTTCCTTTTCGGGGGGAGATGGGCATGACTAGGTCGTGTTCGTCGGTTCGCTCTCCGAGCGTCTCAACGAGCGCCGACCAGTCGCGACACGACGAGAACGATCCCTCTAGTTCGGGGTCGACCATCGCAAACAAGCGCTCGTACTGCTGAGGATTCCCGCCGACGACGTACACGTGGAGTTCGGCTCCGAGCCGATCGGCGAGCCGTTTGACGACGTGAACCGCCTCGTAGAACCCCTCGTGGTGGTCGACTCCGGGCGGCGCGACGACGAAGATCCGTTCGGTCGTGTTGATCGGAAAGCCGAGCCGCGACACGAACACCGGGACCGTTGTTCGACTGAGCACCTGATCGATGATACTGCCGAACACGCGGTTGCTCAGCGACCGCTGTGCGTCCCACCCCATCACGATCATCTCGGCTTGGGTCTCCGTGCTCGCTCGGACGATCCCGGAGGCGATACTGTGGTTGACACGCGTCTCCGTCCGTGCCGGAACTTCCGCGGCGTCGGCGATCTCCCCGGCGTTCTCGAGGCTCGCCTCCGCCTCTGCGACCGCCTCCTCTGAGTCTCGGGAGCCGTTCGGTTGGACGACCGTGAGGAGGTGGATCGGACTCTCCGGTCGTTCGTCTTTGAGCGTGAACGCGAGCTCTAAGAGGTGCCGCTGCCGGTTTGCGTCGGTCGAAAGCGGGAGCAGAATCCGCGGATCGACGGAGCCGGAGTCAGTGGGCTCGATATCGTCTTCGAGCGCCAGTTGTGTCCCGTATCGCTCGGTGAGCCACGGGCTGAGAACGGCCGCAACGAGCATCATCACGACCACGGCGTTGAGCACGTCCGCACCGAACAGCCCGGCATCGAATCCGACGAGGGTGATCGCCAGCGCGGCCGCCGCTTGCCCGATCGAGAGTCCGGTTATCACCCCGGTCTCGTTTCGGCCGTATCCCTGTATTCGTCCGACGAAACCGGCTGCAGCGGTTTTCGTGACGATCATCGTCGCGATGATGACGGCGGCGACGAACAGCGTTCGCGGGCCGTCGAGGATGACTCCCGGGTCGACCAGCATACCGACGTACAACAGAAAGAAGGGAACGAACAGCGCGTTTCCGACGAACTCGATCCGGTTCATCAGGGGGCCGCCTCGCGAGACCAGGCGATTTAACGCGATTCCGGCGACGAACGCGCCGAGAATGTCCGAGAGGCCGAGCAGCTCTGCAAAGCTGGCTGCACCGAAGATCGCGGCCGCGACCAGGAGGAACTCGAAGTAGCTCTCCTGGCTCGTGTTTCGGAAGAACCACCGAGCGATCGGTGGCAGAATGAGCCAGATACCGACGAAGAGGACCGCTATCGACGCGAACACTTGGCCGAACAACAGCAACGTCAGCTCCCCGTCCGCCTGGCCGAGCACGATTGCGAGGACGATGAGCGCCAGCGTGTCGGTGAAAAGGATCCCGCCGAAAACGGCGGTCACCGCGCGGTTCTTCGTCACGTCGAGCCGGTTGACGACGGGGTATGCGAGCAGGGTGTGCGAGGAGAACACCGCCGAAAGCAGGAACGAGGCCCACAGATCGAGTCCGAGCACGTAAACGCCGACCGCAGAGCCGACGGTAAACGGGAGAAAGAAGCTCACCAGACCGAACAGCGCGGCGTTCTCGGGAGCGGCAAGGAATCCCCGAAGGTCGAGTTCGAGACCGACGGTGAACAGCAGATAGACGAGGCCGACGTTACCGAGGAGAACGATCGCGTCGGTCTCCGCCAACACGCCGGTTCCGTTCGGACCGAGCGCCGCGCCGACGAGAACGATGCCGACGATCCCGGGGAGCCCGGCCCGTTCGATAAGCATCGGTGCGATCAGGAACGTGGTCAGCGCGATGGCGAAGACGATGACGGGCTCCTCGATCGGGAGCGGGGGAAGGCCCGCGGTGAGTGACACCTCACGGAGCGCCGGACTGGTCGAGCCGAGCGACAGGGATGAGAGGGGCTGCACGAGCGTCGAGAACGGTGTCAGGAGAGTCATTAGTGTCGTGTGTCGAATCGTGGGCGAAGTGTAGTTGAGAGAGAGCCGCGGTGGATGTCATCGTGCGTGGGCCGGGCAACCCCGGTCGAGTGACGCCGATGAAAGAGCAGGTCGGGCGAACGAAAGCCCGTTACGGCGCCTCGCCGGTCTCGATACTGAACGAATCGCGTGGATACGCGACACAAGTCAGCGTGTACCCGTCGTCCAGCTCCGCCTCTTCGAGCATCTGCTGATTATCGTGCTCGATGAAGTCTTCGGAGGGGCCGTCGGGGATGTGGCCGGCACAGGAGACGCACTGCCCCTGTCGGCAGGCGTACGGGAGGTCCCATCCCTCGTCTTCGCCCTGGTCGAGGATCGTCTCGTTGTTGGCGAGCTCGATCGTCGTCCCCTGTTTGACGAACTCGACCTCGTAGTACTCGATCTCGTCTTCCGGGATGTCGGCGGGGCCGGTGCTCGCCGCGCTCCCGTCCTCCAACTCACCACCCTCACCGTCGCCTCCGGCGGGAATCGCGCCGCCACCGCCACCGCCGCCGATCGCTCGGTTTCCGGGCTCCGGGAAGTCAATTTCGGGGACGGCAGCCGCGCGTCGCTCAAGCACCTCGTCTGAGATGTCCGTCGTCGGTTCCCACCCCGTCCCTTTCAGTGAACTGACGAAGACGATGAGCAGGGTCACGATGGCCGCGATCGCGATCGCCGGCGGGTTCACGATCGTCGCGACCACGATCGCCAGTGGGTTCAGCATACAAACGGATATGAAGAGGTGGTTTAAGGCCGTTTTGATCGGTCCAACCCCATGAGAGCGGTAACGGAGGGTGGAGTCGAGCGCCGTACCCGAAATGACCCGCGATCCGTCGGTCGATCGCCGCGGCGGAGCGGTCCATTTATCGGCCGAGCGGTCGAGTAGACGGCCATGCAAGTGAAATCTCGACATCACCTCCGGAGCGATGACATCCAAGGGATCCGCGAGGCGGTCGCCGACCACCTCGGCGTCGATATCGACGGCGATACCTTCGAATCGGTCGAGTTCGTCAGTGCGCGCTACGAGCTCGTCTTGGTCGACGGCGAACCGGCCGTCTTCTACGTCGACGACGACGAGCCGTTCCTCACCGTCCGTGGCGCAAACGACTACGAGCCCAGAACGGGCGTCGTCACGGTCGATGCCGGCGCCGTCTCGTTCGTCTCCGACGGCGCCGACGTGATGCGACCCGGGATCGTCGAGGCGGACGACGCGATCCGCGAGGGTGACCTCGTCGCGATCGCCGAAGAGACCCATGGGAAGGTGTTGGCGGTCGGGCGCGCGCTCGTCGACGGTGACGACATGGTCGGTGAGAGCGGGAAGGTCATCGAGTCCATTCACCACGTCGGTGACGAGTTGTACGAATTCTCCGTGTGAATAACCTCGGGGTCAAGCCCCGAGGCTTCCTGCTTCGATGACGCGCTTTGCAGACACCGAATGGGTGTCCGCAGGGAGCGCAGTCTCCACAGGCGTTGACGAGAGCGCAGCTCTCGTCCGCACATCAGAATCGCCTTGCGATTCTGAGGACGTTGATTCGGGCCATCCCAGCCCTAATTCAGAAAAGCCTCTCTGCAAGACGTTCAATGTCGCGTTCGCATCACGATCACATACAAAACCACACGACGGACAGGAGTGTTCACGAATCCACAGCGGTTTCGCTGTGTCCGCGCCACAGGACACGCACTCTTTGGTCGTCCCTCGCGGATCGACTTGCACGACGTGAGTGCCGTACAGCTCCCCCTTGTATTCGAGGAGTGTGGTGAACTGTCGCCACGCCGCATCCTGCTTGTTGCGGGCGTTCCCGTCGCCTTGTAGCATCCCTGCCACGTTCAGGTCTTCCACGAACACTGCGTCGTACTCTTTGACGAGCCACGTCGTGATCTTGTGCTGGTAGTCCAGCACCTTCCGCCGGATATGACGCTTGACTTTCGCCACTTCCCGGCGTTGGTTCTCGTAGTTGTTCGACCCCTTCTGCTTGCGAGACAACTTGCGTTGTTCGCGTTTGAGTCGGTCGTATTCGTCTTCGAGGTCAAGCCAATCCACGGTCGTCCCGTCCGACGTGTGGATGTAGTTCAGGATGCCAAGGTCAATCCCAACGCTGTTGCTCGTGTCGAGCGCATCCACGTCGGGTTTCTCGGGTAGGTTGGCGTCGTCGGTTTCGAGTCCGAAGGAGACGAACCACTCCCCGGTCGTCTCCTTTTTGACCGTGACTTCTTTAATCTCCGCTTTATCCGGGATTTTGCGGTGGTAGCGAATGCGAATGTCACCGATTTTGGAGAGTTCTAACGTCGCACGTCGGCCACTCGTGTTTTTGAGCTCGAAGCCAGACTGCGAATACGTCATACTCTGATACTCCACCGGCGACTTCCACTTGAGCATCCCGACCTTTCGACCGCTCTTTTTCTTCTGAGAGAGGTTCGAGAGGTTCTGATAGAACCGCGTGACGGTTCGCTGGAGTGCTTTCGAGTGAGCCTCTTTGAACACCGGATACTCGTCTTTCCAGTCGGTGAGGCGGTCGTGATGCTTGTAGGCCGACCCAACGTTGTCGGTGTCTTTGCGGTTCGTGTATTCGTACCGTGTGGAGTTGTACGCTTGGCGATGAACGTCAATATGATGTTCCAGTCGCTCCGCTACCTCTTGTGTCGGATAAGCGTGGTAGCGGTGACTGTATTCCATTGCTGTCTACCTAATTACAGTGTGTCAACTTAATGGATTGTGTCGCTGCATGTCGGATTCAACCCCGAGGTCAAGCCTCGGGGCATTCTCCTTGCATTCTGTAAAGACGGCTGCTTCGGAGAGCGCATATTTTAATCGGCTCGACCGTGACGGCAGTTGTAATGACCAAGATCGGGGTGTTGAGCTACAACGTTCGCTACGCCAATCGCGGCGACCACCACGACGCGTGGCACGACCGCCGTGACGCCGTCGCGCGGCTCGTTCGGTTCCATCAACCGGATATCGCCGCCTTTCAGGAACCGGTTCCCGAGCAGCGCCGCGACCTCCGCGAACGGCTCCCGAGCTACGAGTTCGTCGGCCGTGGCCGCAACCCGGGCGGCGATGGCGAGGGATGCCCGATCGCAGTCGACGCCGATCGTTGGGAGGTCGTGGACGACGGCACGTTCTGGCTCTCGGAGACGCCCGAAGAGCCGTCGACCGACTGGAACGCGGCCCATCCGCGGATCGCGACGTGGGTCCACGTTCGAGGGGTATCGACGTCTGGCGAGACCGCGACGAACGAGCCTGGAAGCGACCTCGCAAGCGACGCTGCAACCGCCACCGCAGCACCGGCGTTCCTGCTCATCAACACGCACTTCGATCACGTGAGCGCGCAGGCCCGGCGCGAGTCCGCGCGCTTGCTCCGCGACCGGCTCACAGCGCTCGCGAGGAGCGTATCGACTGCGACCGCGGGCGTGCAAAGCGGAGCGAACGGGCGAGAAGACGAAGGAAAAGCCGGAGACATCGACTCGATGCTCCCCGTCGTCTTCGTCGGTGACCTCAACTGCACGCCGGGATCGGTTCCACACCGGGTGCTCCTCGGCGACGACCCCGAAACGGCGGACGCGGCGGATCGCGACAGAGCCGACGCCGGGACGACCACCGCTGGCACGAGCGACCCCGACGCGACGGGGGACCCCCAACCGATCGACCTCCGCGACGCGGCCGCCGCCGCCGACCTCCGTCACGGTCCCGAGACGAGTCTCACCGACTTCGCGCGGCTGATCGACGGGCGGCGAATCGATCACGCGCTCGTCTCTCCGGCGTTCGAGGTCGAGGCGTTCGCGACCCTCGCCGACCGCGACGACCGCGGACGCTACCCCTCCGACCATCTACCGATCCTCTCGCGGCTAGAGCTGTAGGAAAGCCGTGCCGCCGCTGTCGCCGTACCACACTTCGCCGTGCGAACAACGGTTCACTCCTCGTCGTCCGCGTACTTCTCTAACACCATCTCGTAGCCGCGCTTGGCCGTCTCGTACGTCTCGCGGAGGTCTGCGATCGGCGTTTCGGTGGCGTCGACGCGGAGGTCGTTGTAGTACGGGTCCTCCGTCTCGTCGCCTTCAGTCGTCACCACCTGCAGCGCCGCTGATTGAACCGGGAGGTCGTCGCGTTTGTCGCCGCCGGCCGCGTGGCCCGCTGCGAGCGCATCGACCAGTCGCTCCGCGAGCGGCGCCTCGCCGTGCGCGTCGGACTCGTAGGCGGCCGCGGTGTCGTCTATCACGGCCTCACCGGTGAGCAGGTTGCCGGCGACGGTGTAGTTCTCGCCGACGACGTGGCCGTACCACTCTTGACACTCGTCGCCAGAGAAGGCGAAGGTCCCGTCGGCGTCGACGCCGTGGAGCTGACGCTGGTCTCGACCCTCGTCGGCGTTTAAAAGGGCCTCCAGCGCGTCGGCGACGGCGAGTCCGTCGCCGAGGTACTCGATCCCCTTCCGCCCGAGCTCGACGTTGACGAGCGACTGAGTGGCCACCGCACCGTCCGCCGAGGCGAACGGGCACAGCGTCCCGACCCCGGGCAACCGCGTCGTCACCGCCACGCCGTATCGGAGCTGGTCGTCGCCGGTGTCGTCGGTGTACCGCTCGCGAACGCAGATACTGAACGTCACGTCCGTGCTGCGTGATCGAGCGCCAAAAGAGTGCGCACCGGGGGCGATGGTTCCGGTTTCCCGCGAGGCGCCGGAAGCACCGCTTTCGGTTGCCCCACGACCGCCGGAAGCGACGGTCGATTTCACGCCGTTCGGGTGGAGAAACGGGTTTCGGTTTCATCGCCAGTAGGGTGTCAAAAACACCGCGTACGAGACCCATAACCGCTGGAACCGGAGGTATCTTCTCAAAAATGGTGCATGCCAATAGGCGACATACTTATCAGTGAGAAAGCCTCCCATACATATAGCCTCGGTTACGGGCGAACGGCGACCGACCACGGGTCGTCCTCGACGACAGCGGCGTTCGCGGCTCGATGAGCCGTCGTTTCAGGCACGCAGAGCCGTGCCGCCGCGCGTCGGAGGTGATCCGCTATCGTGTCGAGCCGACTTGTCCGTCCGAGAGACGTGATACAATGTCAGACCGACACACCCTCGAACGGCTCAGCGAGGAATACCGGACGAACGTCCCGGACGACCTCCGGGAGTCCAGCTCGTTCGACTGGTACCTCGATGCGCTGTACGAGGATCCCCGAATTGCGCGTAACGCCCACCAGCGCGTCGCCGATATGTTCGACCACTACGGGACGCGATACGACGAGGAACGCGGCGTCGTGGAGTACGCACTCGCCGCGGACGACCCGCTCCACGACGGCGAGAACGTCTTCTACGGCCGAGAGGTCCACGAGTCGATACACGAGTTCGTCAACAAGGTGAAATCCGGCGCCCGCGGGCTCGGGCCCGAAAAGCGGATCAAGCTCCTCTTGGGCCCCGTCGGCTCCGGGAAGTCGCACTTCGACTGGCTCACCCGCCGCTACTTCGAGGCGTACACCCGCGAGGCGGCCGGCCGGATGTACACCTTCCGCTGGGTCGACCTCTGTTCGGTGATCGACGACCAGGACCCCGGCGACGACGTCGTGCGCTCACCGATGAATCAGGACCCCCTCGTGTTGCTCCCGCAGCCGCAACGCGACGCGGTGCTCGACGACCTCAACGAACGGCTCGACGCGCCGTACACCCTCCGGAACGACCAACATCCGGATCCCGCCTCGGAGTTCTACTTAAATAAGCTGCTCGCGCACTACGACGACGACTTGGCGACGGTCCTCGACAGACACGTCGAGGTCGTCCGCCTCGTCGCTGACGAGAACCGCCGAGAGTGTATCGAGACGTTCGAGCCGAAAGACAAGAAGAACCAGGACGAGACGGAGCTCACCGGCGACGTCAACTACGCCAAGCTCGCCGTCTACGGCGAGTCCGACCCGCGCGCGTTCGACTACGCCGGCGCGTTCTGTAACGCGAACCGCGGGCTGTTCTCCGGCGAGGAGCTCCTCAAGCTCCAGCGGGAGTTCCTCTACGACTTCCTCCACGCCTCTCAGGAGTCGACGATCAAGCCCAAAAACAACCCCCGGATCGACATCGATCAGGTGATCGTCGGCCGGACGAACATGCCGGAGTACCGCGAGAAGACCGGCGACGAGAAGATGGAGGCGTTCAACGACCGCACAAAGCGGATCGATTACCCGTACGTGTTGGAGTACGAGAGCGAGTCGGAGATATACGGGAAGATGCTCGACAACGCGGACGTGCCGAACGTCCACGTCGAGCCGCACACGCTGGAGATGGCCGGGCTCTTCGGCGTGCTCACTCGGTTGGAGAAGCCGACCGACGAGACCGTGAGCCTCCTCGATAAGGCGAAGGTGTACAACGGGGAGCTGGAAGACGAGGAGATCGACCGCCGAAAGCTCCGGGAAGACGCCGCCGAGCGAGCCGACATCGGCGAGGGGATGGACGGCGTCTCTGCGCGGTTCATCGGCGACGAGATCGCCGAAGCGATCATGGACGCCACCCACCGGGACCGCGATCACCTCTCGCCGCTGTCCGTCTTCGATCACTTCGAGGCGAACCTCGGCGGTCACGGCTCGATCGCTGCCGACGACCTCGACCGCTACGAACGGCTGTTAGAGACCGTCCGCGAGGAGTTCCGCGAGCGCGCCATCGAGGACGTGCGGCACGCGTTGGCGTACGACGTCGACGAGCTTCGCCGGCAGGGAGAGAAGTATATGGACCACGTGATGGCGTACATCGACGACGCCACCGTCGACGACGAGCTCACCGGCCGCGAAACCGAGCCCGACGAGACGTTCATGCGCGCGGTCGAAGAGCAGCTCGACGTCCCCTCGGACCGCAAGGACGACTTCCGGCAGGAGGTGTCGAACTGGGTCTCGCGACGGGCCCGCGAGGGGCGCGGCTTCGACCCGCGAGAGAACGACCGCCTCCGGCGCGCGCTCGAGCGCAAGCTGTGGGAGGATAAGAAGCACAACATCAACTTCTCGGCGCTCGTCTCCGCGACCGACCTTGACGACGAGGAACGGAGCGCCTGGGTCGACGCCTTAGTCGATCGCGGCTACTCGGAAGGCGGTGCCGCAGAGGTGTTAGAGTACGCGGGCGCGGCCGTGGCCCGCTCGGAGATCGAGAACGGGAACTGAGATGACCGATCGAGATCACCCCGACGGCGACGCGTTCGTCCGCGATGCCAACGAGGTCATTCGAGGCGCCTACGACCCGCCGATGAGCCTCGACGAGTACGTGGACCGAGTCCTGAAGAATCCGGTCGCGGCCGCCTCGGGCGCGCGATACATCCTCGCGGCCGTCGAGTCACAGGGAACCCGTGAGGTCCGCGAGCGAAGCGAACTGGTAGAGCGGTACCGCTTCTTCGACGACCCGTTCAACGACGGGGAGCACGCCGTGCTCGGCAACACCGCCGCGCTCAACGCGTTCGTCGACGACCTCCGAGCCGCTGCATCGGGCCGCGGCAACGACGAGACCATCGTCTGGATCGACGGCCCGACGGCGACCGGAAAATCCGAGTTCAAGCGCTGTCTCGTGAACGGGCTCCGAGAGTTCTCGAAGACCGACGCCGGTCGACGGTACACGGTGGAGTGGAACGTGACGGGCGCGGGGACTGGATTCGGTTCCGGCGGCAGCGAGCGGTCGCTGTCGTACGGCGAGGGCGGGGACGCCGCGGCGTGGTACCGCAGCCCGGTACAGACCCACCCGTTATCCGTCTTCCCCGGAGATGTCCGCGAGGAGATCGCCGATGCCGTCGACGACGACGCGTATCCGATCGCGGTCGACGTCGATCTCGATCCGTTCAGCCGCGAGGCGTACGACCGGTTGGAGTCGGTGTACCGCGACGAGGGGCGCCGCGACCTGTTCTCGGCGATCACTGACCGCGACCACCTCCGCGTGACGAGCTACGTCGTCGACGTCGGCGAGGGGGTCGGCGTCCTCCACGCGGAAGACGACGGGAGTCCGAAAGAGCGGCTCGTCGGCTCGTGGATGGGCGGGATGCTCCGCGAACTCGACTCGCGCGGGCGGAAGAACCCGCAGGCGTTCAGCTACGACGGCGTGCTCTCGCAGGGGAACGGCGTCGCGAGCGTCGTCGAGGACGCCAGCCAGCACGCCGACCTCCTGCGACGGCTGCTCAACGTCCCCGACGAGCGGCGGGTGAAACTCGATAAGGGGATCGGAATGGATCTGGACACGCAGCTGATCATCATCTCGAACCCGGACCTCGATGCAGAGCTCGACCGACACGCCGAGCGAGAGGGCGCCGATCCGCTGAAGGCGCTGAAGCGCCGGCTCACGCGCCACGAGTTCCGATACCTCACGAACCGGCGGCTCGAAGCCGAGCTGTTGCGTCGCGAAGTCGCGGGCGTGAGCGGACTCCCGACTGTCGACGGCGTGTCAAGCGCCGACGAGCCCGGGACAGCGAGAGCCACCGGAGAAGCCTCCGGCAAGCGCAACCGCCGGGCCACCGACCGCGACCGTCGAAGCGCTGCCCGCGATCGCCAGACCGCCGCCCCGCTCACCGTCGAGGTTCGAGGCGATGACGGGACCGTGGCCGAGCGCGAGCTTGCGCCCCACGCCGTGGGCGCTGCAGCGTTATACGCGGTCGTTACGCGGCTCGACGCCGACGACCTTCCGGAAGAGATCGATCTCGTCGAGAAGGCGGAGCTGTACGAGGCGGGAGCGATCCGCCGCGACGCACCGGACGGCGACGGCGAAGAGCGGATCGCGATCGGCGACGTCGATGTCGGCGACGGCGACGGCCGAAACGGGATTCCAGTCACCTACACGCGGGACGTGATCGCCGACTTACTCGGGGCGGACGCCGACCGAAGCCATCCCGAGCTGCCGGTCGAGCGGGTGATCACGCCGACAGACGTGCTCGACGCGATGGCCGACGGACTCGCCGACGCACCGGTGTTTTCGCGCGCGGAGGTCGCCGAGTTCGAGAGCCGACACGCACCCGTCGCCGAGCGCGTCCGCAAACACCAGCGTTCCGACGTCATAGACGCGGTTCTCGCGGAGGTGACCGTCTCGGAGTCGACCGTGGCCGAGTACGTCGAGCACGTGTACGCGTGGGACGCCGACGAGCCAGTTGAGACCGAGCACGGGCCGAAAGCGCCCGACGCGCTCGCGATGAAAGTGTTCGAGACGGAGACCCTCGGTCGGTTCGACGACGGAGACTACCGGGGCACCGAACCGAGGCGAACGGTCGCCGAGTTCCGGCGCGATCGGGTAATCCGCGCGCTCACCCGGTACGCGTGGCGAAACCGCGGCGACGAGTTCAGCGTCGACGACGTCGAGCTCGGCGAGATCCCCGAGCTGCGCGAGGTGTTGGCGTCGAACGACCTCGCCGACGTGAGACGGCGGTTCCCGGAGCTCGACCCCGCGGAGTGGGCCGATCCGCCCGCGGACACCGAGACGGCCCGCGTGAAAGCGGAGACGGTCGATCGGCTGGTCGCAGGCGAGTACAGTCCCGCGTCGGCCGAGCTGACGAGCCGCGCCGTGATGGACGAGCTCCGAGACGAGTGGGACGAGTTGGCGGCGGACGGAGGTGATTCCGCATGGGACTAACCGACGACCGCGAGCGCTTCCGCGAGGTGGGTGAGCGACGCCGCGAGGACCTCTCGGAGTTCATCAGCCACGGCGACCTCGGCGGCTCCGCCCCGGACCGAGTTCGGATTCCGATCAAGATCGTCGACCTCCCCGAGTTCGAGTACGACAAGCGCGAAGCCGGCGGGGTCGGCCAAGCGAAAGGCGGCCAGCCGCAGCCCGGCCAACCGGTCGATCCCGAGCCGGGCGACGGAGATGATCAGGGAGATCCCGGCGAGGAAGGTGGGGACCACGAGTATTACGAGATGGATCCCGAGGAGTTCGCGCGCGAGCTCGACGAGGCGCTCGGGCTCGACCTCGAGCCGAAGGGAAAGCGGGTGGTCGAGGAGGTGGAAGGCGATTTCACCGATACCGCCCGCGCCGGACCGAAGGGGACCCTCGACGTCGATGAGTTCTTCAAACGCGGGCTGAAGCGACACCTCGCGACCGACTTCGACGGCGAGTACGTCCGGGAGGGGTTGTTCGTCGCCGGTGCCGGCATCGACGACGTGTTCGCGTGGGCGCGTGCGAACAGCGTCCCCGTCTCTCGGGCGTGGATCGCGGACGCGGCGGCGACCGTCAGCGAGGAGCGCGGCGAGCCCGTGGAAGCGCTCGACCGATGGGAGAGCTTCGACGAGCTGGACGCCGAGCGCGACCCCGAGCCGGTGAGCCAACGGATCCGCCGAGAGGGTATCGACACGGTTCCCTTCCGTCGGGAGGACGAGCGATACCGCCACCCGGAGGTGATCGAGAAGCGCGAGCGCAACGTCGTCGTCGTCAACGTCCGGGACGCCTCCGGCTCGATGCGCGAGACGAAACGCGAGCTCGTCGAGCGGGTGTTCACGCCGATGGACTGGTATCTGACCGGGAAGTACGACGCCGCGGAGTTTCACTACGTCGTCCACGACGCGGAGGCGTGGGAGGTCGACCGCGAGTCGTTCTTCGGGATCCAGTCCGGCGGCGGCACCCGGATTTCCAGCGCGTACGAGCTCGTCGCGGAGATCCTCGAGGAGTACCCGTACAATGAGTGGAACCGCTACGTGTTCGCCGCGGGCGACTCCGAGAACTCCGGCAGCGACACCACGCAGTCGGTGATTCCGATGATGGAGTCGATCGACGCCAACCTCCACGCGTACGTGGAGACCCAGCCCGGGGGCTCCGCACCGAACGCCCGCCACGCCGACGAGGTCGAGGCGGCGTTCGACGACGCCGACAACGTCGCGGTTGCGCGAGTCTCGGACGCCGACGACGTCACCGACGCGATCTACGAGATTCTCAGCACCGAAAACGAGGCGGTCGAGAACGACCGCGGCGGCTCGGAAGGCGGCCGACGAGCCCAGACTGACGGCGGTGAGAACCGATGAGAGACGACCGCGTCGAGGCAAAACGAGCGGCCGAGAGCCTCGATAAGCCGGCGAAAGAGGCGCGCGCCCTCGCCGAGCGGCTCGGTCTGGAGCCGTACCCGGTTCGGTACTGGATCGTCGATCACGACGAGATGAACGAGCTGATCGCGTACGGTGGCTTCCAGCGGCGCTACCCACACTGGCGGTGGGGGATGAACTACGAGCGCCAGCGGAAGACGGACCGCCACGGGCTCGGAAAGGCGTTTGAGATCGTCAACAACGACGATCCCGCGCACGCGTTCCTCCAGGAGTCGAACGCGCCCGCCGACCAGAAGGCGGTGATCACCCACGTGGAGGCGCACGCCGATTTCTTCGCGAACAACCGGTGGTTCGGGCTGTACGCGGACCGCGGAGAGGACGGGCCGAACGCCGCGGCGAGACTGGAGCGGAACGCCGACCGGATCGCCGCGATCATGGATCGCCCAGACGTCGACCGCGACGAGGTCGAGCGCCTGATAGACGCCGTCTCCTCGCTGGAGGATACGATCGATCAGCACAGCTCCGTTGACGCCGCCCGCGACACCGAAACGCCCGGAATCGCCGCCGACGTCGGCGACGACGTCGAGGATCCGCTGGCGGCGATCGAAGCGCAGATCGACGAACTCGATCTGAGCGAGGCGGTGCGCCGGGACGTGTTCGACGACGAGTGGCTCGACGCTCACGACGATGTGACCGAGTTCGAGGAGCCCCGCCCGGACGTGCTCGCGTTCCTCCGCGATCACGGGAAGCGCTACGATCCCGACAGCGGGAAAGCCGTCGACCGCGAGCCGTGGGAGACGACCGTCATCGACGCGCTCCGCGAGGAGGCATATTATTTTGCGGGACAGAAGTCGACGAAGGTGATGAACGAGGGGTGGGCCACATATTGGGAATCTATTATGATGGGTGGCGAAGGGTTCGCCGGCCCCGACGAGTTCCTCACGTACGCCGACCACATGGCGCGAGTGCTCGGCTCGCCCGGACTCAACCCGTACAAGCTCGGCTTCGAGCTGTGGACCCACGTCGAACTGCGGGCCGTCCGCCGCGACGTGATCGACAAGCTGCTCCGCGTCGAGGGGGTGACGCCGGAGAACTTCCACGCGGAAGTCGACCTCGACCGAGTAGCCGAGGCGCTGCAACCGCATCCGGCAATCGCCGGCGCTGGACCCGCAACGCTCGACGAGCTGGCCGAACTCGCCGCCGCCGGCGATCCGCGAGTCGACGCGAAGACGGTCGACCGAGCGCTCTCGGCGCGGGCGGGCAGTGGTTCAAAGGCGGACACAGACACCAACGCCGACACAGAGGCGGATTCCGGGGCCGAACCCGATATCGAGCGGTACCCGTGGAAGCTGCTAACCTACGAAGGGCTTGCAGAGCGACACTACGCCCTCTCCAGGCCGGAACACCGCGGGGCGCTCCGAACCGTCTCCCGCGAGACGCTCGCCGAGCGGGCGCGGTATATGTTCGACGTCGATCGGTACGCGACGGTCGACTCGGCGCTCGCCGACGTCGATCGGACCGCCGGCTGGGAGCGCCTGTTCGAGGTCCGCGAGAGCCACAACGACGTGACGTTCATCGACGAGTTCCTCACCGACGAGTTCGTTCGCGAGCGGAACTACTTCACCTACGAGTACAGCCGGAGCGCAGAAGAGCACCGCGTCGCGAGCGTGGACGCCGACGACGTGCGCCGGAAGCTCCTCTTGCAGTTCACGAACTTCGGAAACCCCACCATCGTCGTGCTCGACGGCAACTTCCGAAACCGCGGCGAGCTCCTCTTGGGTCACCGGTACAACGGCGTCGCACTAGACGAGGAGAGCGCGGCAGCGACCCTCGAACGCGTCTTCGAGCTGTGGGGACGACCGGTGAATCTCGCGACGATCCGCGTCGAGTACAGCGAGGAGGAGCTCCGGCGCGCCAGGCGCCGCGGACGCGAGCCCGAGGGGACCGAGGTCGGCGTCCGCCTCCAATACGACGGCGGAGCGGTGACCGAACACAACCTGGATCCGGAGATCAAAAACCGGATCGCAGCCGACGAGGTCGATTACGACACGAAGCCTGACGACTGGCTGGCGTGAGGAGTGCGGCAGCGCGTCGGCCGGAGATTCAGACGAGGTCGGCGACCATCTCCGACACCGCCTCGACTTCGTCGTCGTTGATCCCGTGGCCCATCCCCTCGTAGATGCGCTCGTCGACGTCGGCACCGAGCGCTTCCAATACCGCAGTCGTCTCGTGAACGCGCTCTTCAGGAATATGCGGGTCGACGTCGCTACAGCCGAGGAACGCAGGCGTGCCGGCGAGCGCGTCCGTCGGGTCGTCCGGGTCCGCGGCGCCCGCCGCAACGGCGTCCTTGACGTAGTCGTCGACAGCGATCGAATCACCGATGAGACCGCCGCTGAAGACGGCAACGCCGCCGTACCGCCGTGGGTTCCGCGCGACGAACTCGCTGGCGAGACAGGCGCCCTGCGAGAACCCGCCTATCAGAACGCGTTCAGCGTCGATCCCGGCGCCGATTGCTCGATCGAGCGCGCGGCCGACTGCCCGTAGTCCGGAGCGTCGGCCCGGCTCGTTCTCCGCGACCGGCGAGAGAAACGAGTTCGGATACCAGGTGTTCGCCGCCGCCTGCGGCGCGAGCAGCGCGATATCGCGGTCGCCGGTGAGCTGGTCGCCGAGCTGGAGCACGCTCCGTGCGGTCGCACCGCGGCCGTGGACCAACACGAGCGCGGCGTCTGCCTCCGCGACTGCAGTTCCGGCGGTGACGATCGGCTCTTCTCCGTGCGGGTCATCGCCTGAGTGGGGCGCGCCGCGGCTCATACGCCGACTCCCGCATCGGCGTCGGGCAGATCGTGTTTGTTGACCGGGAGACCCAACGCTTCGAGGGCGCCCGCCATGTGACGGTCCTGCGCGAAGTCCGCGCCGTCCTCCTCACGGAGTCGCTGAGCGGTGGCTAACACCTCGCCTTTGCGGCCGTCGGGTATCTCGTACTTGTCCGCGGAGAGTTCGATGACGAGCCCGTTGTTGTCCTGCGTGTAAATTGAGTGGAAGATGCCGCGGTCGAACACGTTGTATCCCTTTCCGGCCGCTTCAAGCGCCGCCATAATCTCCTCGTACTCATCGGGTTCGACGCTGAAACAGAGGTGATGGACCGCACCGGTGCCCGCCCGCTGGCCGCGTGCCGAGGGGCGGTCGTCGCTCACGAAGAACGTCAGTATTCGGTCGTCACCGGTGTCGAAAAAGAGGTGCGTCTGTGACGGGTCGTCGAGATTTGGCTGGCGCAAGACCAGCGGCATGCCGAGCAGGTCCCGGTAGAAGGCGATCGTGTCGGCCTCGTTGCTGCCCCAGACCGTGATATGGTCAGTGCCGCGAGTGTGAAACGGTGCGTCCGGTGGCTCTGTCGTGACTGGCGCCGCGTGTTCGTCGCTCATATCACGTGCTACGAGACGAACGGGCATAAAAACGGAAGGGACTACCGGGTGACCCGCTGACATCGATGTTATCCGAGTGTCGCCGAGACGAGACGGAAACGAAACGCGAAGAGTTAATTTACGAGATGGACAGTCCGGCGTATGGAGATACTCCTTCACTCCGGCGTCGAACATCCGAACACGCTTTGGATCGCAGTCACGGCGGTCATCACGTTCGCGCTCGGTGTCGGCGTTGGAGCGTACAGCCGCACGATTCGGGGACTGCTTAGCGGAGAACCGGCTGAACAGTAGCTACGACCGCTGCCAGACCGGTGGTGCGACCCCGAGTGCGCGCACGGCGGCCGGGTACGCCAACGCGATGACCAGCACGAGAACCATCGACGGAACGAATCCGAGTTCACCGGTGACGAACCGTTCGACGAGCGCTAAGGTGCCGAACATCAGCGCGAACATCACGCCCCAGTGAGGGGCGAGCTGACGGACCTTCTCCGATGTCGAAGTCATGTGGTGTAGAACGGGGAGGAAGGATATAGATTGTCGGTTAGCGATTCACCGAAGCGATCGCCGTTAGCGCAAAAACGAACGGTAGCGGCCGGCCGGAGCCGACTGGGAAAACCGCTCAGTACCGCGTCGGGATGAACGCCACACCGAGGAGCAGCACCGACGAGAGGATAGCGAGAAGTATGACGCGGAACAGTCCGCTGTTGTACTGGTTGAACTGATCGATCTCGGCTGCCTGCGCCTCATACGCGTCGATATCGGTCGTCAGCGTGAGTGTCGATGCGTCGGGGAAGTGCGCGATGTACTCCGAGCCACCGAGCGTGACTCGTTCTTCCTCTTCGAGTTCGATCGTGGTGGTCTCGACGCCGTCCCACACCACGACGACGCTGTCGGCGGTTATCTCGTCGACGGTGACGGTCTCACCGCCGTACTCAAGCGAGTCGCCGGTCTCGTAGGAGCGTTCTTCGGGGGCCGGGAAGTACTCGTCTACCGGGACGAGCGTGGTCTCACCGCTCTCGTCGGTGACAGCGACGAACTCACCGTCATCGCGCTCGACCGTCTCGTTGTCCGCGGTGTCGTCAGCCTCAAGGATCGCTTGGCGGTCGAGCACCTCAACGAGCGCGAAGGCAGTCGCCTCGTCGCCGGAGATTTCCACGCGCCACTCGCGATCGTCGACTTCGATGACGGATTCGTTTTCCCACGTTTCGGAGAGCTCTGCGGACTCCTCACGTTCGAGGACGCCGGTTATCATCGTCTGTCCGTCGTCATCCGGTTCGCTTTCCGTGATGTCGGCGACAGTGTACACCGCTCCGTTGACGTCGATCTGATCGTCCGTCGAAAGCTCAAACTCCGGGTTTTCGAACGTTATCTCTGGAGTTTCAGCCGTTACGGTGAGCACACCCGCCGCACCCGCGATGAGGACGAAGAGCGCGACGTACACGGCCACAGCGCGTCGTTGCATGATTTTAGTGTGGGTCACCCGGTGTATAACGGTTACTAAGCCGGGCTATCGAGCGGCAAACGATACTCACCAACTGGCACTCGACAGCGTTCGTTGTCAGCCACAGATAGCCGCAAACAGTCCGACCTACCGACGAACGACAAGCACGGAGAGATCGGAAAACGGCGTGTCGGCCCGCGTGTTGCCGCCGGCGTGCGCGGCGAGGTCGGCGAGGGTCGTCCGCGTGATTCGTTCGTCGGCGTGCGTGAGCCGCTCACAGACCAGTGCGGTATCGCTCGGCCGCCCACCGTGCTCAAGCAGATCCGCTGCGATATCCCCCGGCATCCAGTCGAAGGGTCGCGGTAACACCAGAAGATGCCGGCCCCCGACCGCCTCCCGGAGCCGCCGGAGATCGTCGTCGACGTCGCCGCTCTTGTGCAGCGTGACAAACGTCGCATCTTCGAACGGTGTTCGCGCTCTGCTCGCGGCGATCTGAAGCGAAGAGATCCCGGGAACGACGCGGAGGTCGATCGAGTCCCCGACCGCCTCGTCGACCGCCCGCTCGACTTTGCCGACGAACTGGTAGCCGGAGTGGTTCGGATCTCCCATTAGCATGGCCGTTCCCCGCTCCCCGCCTGCAACGCGCTCGGCAAAGGTGGTCAGTGCGGTCGCCTCGTCGCGGTACCCACACGTCAGGAGGTCGGCATCAGTTCGGTCGCGCACGAAGTCGACGACCGTTTCGAATCCGACGACGACATCGGCCGCTCGGAGCGCTTCCTCGGCTCGGGAGACGAGATACGCCGGGTTCCCCGGACCGATGCCGACGGCGTGAACAACAGCACCGTCGGCGGGTCCGTCAGTGGGTTCGGGCGTTGCCGCCGCGTAGTCGGCCGGGTCCGGCCCGGCATCAAGGTCGTACGTATCTCCGCCCTGAGTCATACGGAGTTACCGCGCTCGCGGGTCATAGGTTCCCTGCTTCGACCGGGTGTGATCGGAGTGACCACCTGAGACACCCTCGTGAGGGGAGTCGATACGCCGGATCATCGAGCTCGAGACCGTCGGGGATGCCAGCCACTGTTGACAAGTGAGCTCACATAACGAACAAGTAGTTCTGCATTATAGAAACCTAATCTTGCTTCGCCTATCGTAATTGCGAGCAGAGCGCCGATTTGCGTATCATACTGCAACAGCACTTTAATTGTGGGTGAGTAATCCCGTACAATGGCAGACCAAGAACGGGACACGCCTCCCGAAGTACTCGACAGCAAGCGCGATGCGACACGCTATCAAGTGCTTGTCGAGATCGCTGCGCGCCAACCGGCCGTAAGTCAAAACGAGATCGCTGAGGCGATCGGTGTCACCTCACAAGCCGTTAGCGACTACGTCAGAGATCTCGTCGAACACGGGTACGTCAACAAGGGTGGGCGCGGTCGGTACGAAGTAACGAAAGAGGGCGTTGACTGGCTGATATCTCGTACGGACAGCCTACAGACGTACCTCGACCGCGTCAGCTCCGACGTGTTAGGGAGCGTCGATGTCGACGCTGCGGTCGCGACCGGAGACGTCAGCGAGGGGAGGAAAGTCGGACTCATCATGCGAGACGGGGTACTCCACGCGAATCCCGCTGGTGGAACTGCAACGGCCGTCACCGTTACCGGCGCGAAGAAGGGCGAGGCGGTCGGAGTCACTGACTTCGAAGGAGTCGTCGATTTCGAGACGGGAGCGGTGACCGTCCTACCCGTGCCAGCCGTCACAGAGCTCGAATCGATCGAGCCCGACGCCGTCACCACGGATCCCTCCGACGAAAGCCTCCTCGCCGTCGCCGGGACTGAGGCGTACGCGCTCGTCATCCGTGCTGGCGTCTCCCCGGACATCCGGTTCGGGACCGTCGACGGTGTCGCCGAGGCCGCTGTCCGCGGACTCGATGTCCGTCTGGTCGTCACCGCCGACCAACTCCCGCAACACACGGCAAAGCTTCGGGAGGCGAACATCCCTCACGAGGTCCTCGACCCGGCGGAGATCTGATCGCGGCGCTGTAGCTGAGCGTTCAGTGTACAGTGAGCAGACCGTTTGACGAACGACTCGATTGGGCATGCTAGCGCACTGAGAAGAAGCCAAGGGCCGGATTTGAACCGGCGTTGGGCGGCTCTGCAGGCCGCTGCGTCTGACCGAACTCTGCCACCTTGGCGCTATCGAACGTACCGCAGTCGAGCGTTTAAGCCTAGCGGTCGCGGGACCGTTCAGTGTGGCCACTACTCAACCGTGCCGCTCTCGGTGAAATCGTATGAAAAAAAGCCCACGGACGCAATATCCGTGGGCTTTGTGATCTGGGGCAATCGCCCCGTATGAATGGCAGGCGGCGAACCGCGGTTTCCAGAGGATCGCTCACTCCAGTACTTCCCGGTACGCTGGTGGGCTTAACTTCCGTGTTCGGAATGGGTACGGGTGTGGCCCCACCGCTCTGGCCGCCTTTATGCCAACTCTCAGAGTCGAACTGAGACTCCCTACTCTACTCGAGTAGTGAGACGCCTGTGTCGGTGGTTCCGATCTCTCGATCGGCCGACCGTGTATATGTGCGATCCAGTTACCGCCTGAACTCATACGGGCCGTGGTGTCAGTGCCGTATGACTGTGGCTTCGGTCTGTTAGTGCTCGTGGACTCAACACCTCGTTGCCTCGGTGCGTACATCCCGAGTCTATCGAACTCGTCTTCTACGAGTGACCTCATCGGTACTTCTTTTCCATGTGGGTTTCGAGCTTAGATGCGTTCAGCTCTTACCCCGTGTCGCGTGGCTACTCGGCATCTGCCCTTGCGGACAACCGATACACCAGTGGCGACCAAACGTAGTTCCTCTCGTACTATACGTTCGTTCACGTCAAGTACCTTGACACCCCCAATAGATAGCAGCCGACCTGTCTCACGACGGTCTAAACCCAGCTCACGACCTCCTTTAATAGGCGAACAACCTC
>SL_4KL_010_BRINEDRAFT_10000056_pt1 | contig 42402 bp, 41 predicted proteins | sample SodLak_010_BRINE_2_FD_10664 | JGI IMG/M metagenome (IMG submission 10664) | reverse complement strand
CAAAGAGGCGCTTGATACCGGCTACCGCCATATCGACACGGCGATGGCATACGAAAACGAGGCAGCAGTCGGCCGCGCCATCGAGACCTCCGATGTCGACAGAGAGGATGTATTTCTGACGACAAAGATCAAAGGCTATCCGGAGTTCGTCGAGCGCGACCGGCTGCTCGAAGCTGCCGATGGCTGTCTCGAACGGCTCGATACCGAGTATATTGATCTGTTGTTAGTTCACTGGTGGAACTCACGATCGAATATGATGGAGACGTTCCAGGCGATGGCAGAGCTTGTCGAAGCCGGAAAAGTACGACATATCGGGGTGAGTAACTTCTCTATCGACCGACTGCGTCGTGCCATGCACGTCTCCGACGTGCCGATTCTCACCAATCAGGTCGAACACCATCCATACTGGAAACAGAACGAGCTGCTTGAGTTTTGCCAGGCAAACGATGTTATCCTCACTGCCTACAGTCCACTTGCCGAGGGACTACTGGTCGACGACCAGCGACTGGCAGAGATCGGAAACCGACACGGCAAAACACCTGCACAGGTGGCGATCCGGTGGCTCATCCAGCAGGAAAACGTCGTGACAATTCCAAAAACAACGACGCCAGAGTATCTCCGCCAGAACATTGATATCTGGGATTTCGAGCTCACAAGTCAGGAAATGTCCCGGATTGACGATNTACAGGGCCCATTCCTCTACAGACATAATCGCGAAGGTGGACTTATCCATCAGGCTCGAGGAGTGGCTGGCCCAATCGGTGAACGGATTATGCCGAACAAGATCCTGAACAAAATTCTCTCTTGAGAAAGGAGAGTTTTTCCTCAGCGCCCAAACGCTGAAATTCTATAACCGTGGAGACAAAAGGGAAGCTATGGATACGACTGCTGACGGTCAGAACAGTGATTTGCTTGGGAACGTCCTGCTGCCGATCGCAAACGACGAAGACGCAGTACAGACGGCGAAGGTACTGAAACCGTACGATCCCGAGACGGTGACAGCCTTTTTTGTCGTCGAAAAGGGCGGGGGTGCACCCGATAAAACACCCGTAAAGGTATCCGAAGAGATGGCAGCGGAGGCCTTCGAGGCAGTCAAGTCGGTGTTTCCCGACGCGAGAGAAGAAGTTGCATACAAAACCGATGTTGTCGATGCAATCTTCGATGCCGCAGCGGAGATCGATGCGACCGCGATTGCCTACCGGTCTCGCGGTGGGAATCGATTGCTTCAGTTCCTCTCCGGTGACCACTCGATCAAACTGGTAACGAAGGCACAGCGCCCAGTGATTGCGCTTCCGAATGTCCAATCCGACGAGTGACTGCTTCGATTGGATGAAAGATGTCCTCTCACGGAGCTATCGCGGGAAAGCCGGCGAGACGGGATCTGTAGAAATTAGGTCATAACTACATACTGATTGTCTCTGTCCATAGATATGTCATCAGGGACAGAGAGTAGCAATACGACCTCGATTACTGATCCGAATCTTTCTCGAGGGTATCTGCTGCGACGAGGAATCGAACTTCTCCGGGAAGAACACCCACAGCAACTTGCCAAAGCCGCAACTGAGTATCTGCGCCCCAGATGCTGTCCCCCTCGTTCTGTCGTTCGGTACGCACTGTGGCTGAGACACAAACGCAAACCTTTGAGCTACACTGATGCCGATCCATTTAAAATAATCTACGTTGATCCGGATGCTCTCACAGAGTTTGAGGGGACAGTCAACTACGACGATAGCCGGATCGCATACGACGACCAACAGCGAGTTCACAAGTGGAACAATCTCGGCTATGTCGTTGATGGTGACTGGGATCAACACACAACGGAATGGGGTGGGCCACTGTATCGTGCAATGAGAGAACGATTCTGTCACGGCCGCGACTGGGAGGAAACCAAGTTTATACAGACCGTGCTGGAGAATATTAACAACGGCGAGTCTGGGTGGCGTGCCTGTCAAACCGAGGCGGAAGTGCTTGATCGGTGTGAAGAGATAGATGAGCTGTATGAGAGTATACGGCAAAATGGCTACCGGAAACATCCCCCTCGCAGTACGTTCGCTTGGCAGGCGGAGTTCGACGAGTTGACTGTTAACGTCGGTCGGAACGGAGAGCTTATCCGTAACAACAGTGCAAACAATCGGCTCGCTGTGGCAAAAATCCTCGATCTCGATCAAATCCCGGCGCGAGTGTTGCTTCGACATCGGGAGTGGCAGTCATATCGGCAAGAAATGAGAGAGAGTGAGAGCACTGACAAACCCCGTCACGAATTGCCAAATAACGTCGACCATCCTGATTTGCTTGATATCAGGTGAACGGGCATCTGACTCCACCGACAAAAAATGGCAGTTATGTTGCCATTTGAGTCGAGGGTGGCCAGTAGCAACTACCTCTACGCTCTGGAGCTGATATAGCCAGAAAATAGTAATAATGACATCTCTCTTTTGGAGTTCTAATGGCTCAAGTTATCACAGAACGAATACTGGCTGTGTTTGTTGTCGGTCTGCTGTTGTTGAGCCTCGGGACAGGTGTCGCCGCGGCTGACTCTGGAGTAAGTGGAACAGCCATCGTCGAGAGTGACGAGCAGGTCTCCGAGATCAGTGGTGTCTATGGAACAATTATAATCGAGGGAACAGTCACCGGAGATCTCTCCGGCCTGGCTGGGGATATCACAGTCCGAGAGGGTGGTGTTGTCGAAGGAGATATCGACGCCGCGGCCGGAAACATGCAAATAGCGGGGACAGTTGGTGGGAATGTGGCAAGCGGCGCGGGCTCGGTGCATCTCTCCGAAACCGGTGAAATACAGGGCGAGATGGATGTGGGTGCGGGTGACGTCAGAATCGATGGAGGGGTCGGTGGCGATGCGAGGATCGTCGCCGAGACGATTCGGATCGGTGAAGCCGCCACTATCGCTGGCTCACTGAGCTATGACGGTGAGCTGCAAGGGAACCAGGATGCAGTTGCCGGTGATATCACCAGAGATCAAGCACTCGGCGCAGGAATGCTCGAGGATCTCCAGCCGTTTGCCCCATGGATCTTCACGGCGTATGCATTTGTATTTAATCTCCTGCTCGGTGCCGTTCTCATCGGGCTGTTTCCGCAGTTCTCACGAGGTGTCGGGGAACGGGTCGCGAACGCACCACTCCGGTCGGGAGTTGTCGGATTGGCTGCCCTCATCGGTGTCCCGATCCTTCTCGCACTGGTTGCGGTCAGCGTCGTCGGCATCCCGTTCTCGCTTGTCGGCATTCTCTTCTTCTTGTTCATTATCTGGGTTGGACTCGTCTATGGGCGGTTTGCTGTGGGGTTCTGGCTTGTCCGCCGAGCGGGCAGCAACAGCCTCTGGCTCGGACTCATCGTGGGACTGCTGGTTGCAGCCGCTCTCGAACTCGTTCCGATCGTCGGCAACTTCCTGAATCTGCTTATTCTGCTGGTCGGACTGGGGGCACTTTTCATCGGGCTGTACAGACAACGGCAACGTCCAGCATCACCCGAATCGACGGGTGCCGAAAGGTCGCCAGCCGATTGATGCCTAGGTAGGAAACGTTGCTGTCTGTCGGATTTCACCGGAAGTCTAGTGTGAAAAACGGGACTGTTGCCATCTCGAAAACGAAAAAGCTCGCTGTCAGTCTTCGAAGGTCATTCCGTAGCCCCACTCTTCGAGATTGGCCTCGACAGCGTGCAGATTTGCCAGACCGGCTTTGACGACCGCTTCTCTGAGGTCTGTGAGCGAGACGTTGTCGCCAAACCGCTCCTCGATTTCGCGAAGCGCATCTCGCTCCGCTCGTTTCGTCTCTTCGTGCAAGAACAGTGGGACGCGATCGCGGCCGTCTTTGACACCATCGCGGCGGAACTTGTACGGAATCTGCATCTGTGGTTGTTGTGACTCTGTGCTCGCCTGAGTTGGGTTTGTTCTGGTCGTCTGCGAGCTGGTGGTCGTCGGCTCTGAAACAGTGTTGGGGCCATCGTCACAGTCATCGGTTTCCTCGGTGTCGTTCTCGGCGAATGGGTTTTCGCCAGCGCCCTCTTTCATCCCCGTCATGCGGTCACCACCTCGTGATCGATGTCGCCTGGCTCTGGTGGATTCGGTGCCTCGATACCGACCTCGCCTTCAAGATAGCGGGCGATGCGGTCGAACTGCGCCAGGGTCTCGATTTCGTACTCGCGTTCTCTGTCTCTGAACTCGCGGGCATACCGGTACGCCGAACACTGCTGCATCCAACAGCCCTCCATCAGCGAGGCTCGCTCGCCGATAATTTCTGGAATCGAGTAGCCGATCTCGTCGAGAATTGCTCGCTGGTCGCGCGTATCTTTGAATGCAATTGGGATGGCTGCGAGCACGCCGACGTCAACCTCGAGCTGGGTTTCGAGCCCGGCGACGAGTGATTCCAGCCCCTCGACCGCTGCTCTGCCCTTTGCAGTCGGCTCTACGGGGATCACCAGCGAACGCGTCGCGTTGATCGCGTTGTAGAGGTGTGGCCCCTCTGTCGCCGGGGGATCACAGATCAGGACATCGTACTCCTCGGGCACCCCAGCCTCGCGGAGTACACGCAGGAGCTGTGCATGCATCCCGAAGGCCTCACCCATCGCCTCTGCCTGATCTTTCTCCCGTTTGAGATACTCCGCCAGATCAGAGAGCATGTTGTGTTCCGGGATAATGTCTACCCCCTCCACCGTTCGAATCAACTCGTCGAACTCGCCTTTCGGCCGGCGAATCATATGTCGAACCAGGTTATCTACTGAGTCCGTTCGCTGGTCATCGACGCCGAACAGCCGGGAGAGGTCACCGTCCTGTGGGTCGAGTGGCACGACAAGGGGTTTCAACCCCGCCCGTGCATGCGCCACCGCGAGATTCGCCGCAGTGGTCGTTTTCCCGACCCCGCCTGCCTCACTGTATGTCGAGTACGCCAACATATGTGCTTCATAGATACCACACACCTTGAAAGTTCGTCAGACACATTCATTGTTGAATGATTTACGTTATGCCCACTAAACAAAACAAAGAGTGGTTTTGATAGATGAACAGATTGAGGTTTATTAATGAAACAATGTAGCGAACCCGCCCGATTATTTAAACTAGTGGATTTGTCCCATGAAACCAAACAATGAATAAACTTAGTGAACAACACCAATGAGTACACATAGTGAACATTTCTAATGAACATGGCTTCATCTATGGGTTTTGTGGATCAGCTGGAAGTGAGCACAGAGTATGGGATACTGCTTATGGAGTGAAGACTGCAGGATTCAGGCTGTGCGCCTAGTTCACCAAACAAAATGATTCGTATACACACAGCCACCGCTACCAGAAACGATCTGGACCTCCTGACTCCATCGAAAAGAGGTGCCGGTCGAACCCGTGGGAGGGGCAAACCGTATACTGCTATATATTTCCAGTCACAGGATCAACGAGATGATTGCCAGTGCGATGAAGATGATTACAAACCACTTCGCGATCTGCATACTCACACCAGCAACACCACTGGCACCGACAACCGCTGCGACTAGTGCCAGAATGAAAAAGACGATTGCCAGTTCCAGGAACCCCCCGCCGAACTGCAACGGAGTCAGGAGCTCCAGCAGTAACTCAACCCGTGGTACTGAAGAAGTCACACTCATCTGTAACGCAGTATAACGCTTCTAATATCTTTGTTATTTGTTACTTATGTCTCGGCAAGAAATACAGCAGATTCCAAATCTGTTGATCCGGACCCTACTTCAGGAGAATCGAACAAAAAATGCAAGAAAGCGCCCAAGCATCGAGAGAATAGGTGCAGTAACTGAGTTTGGATCCAGAGCGGCCGAACTAGGGAGCGTTGGCTCAGACAATCACAGTAGGAACATATTACCAAGCATCATGCTTGCGGGAGAGTTGGACAGTCTCGATGGTGGAACTGTTTGAGTACGTAGACGGTAAGGAGGGCAAGGATTTTGCCCGTCTCGTGGACAACCTCTCGACTGGGTGTTCCCAACGGGAGGATATTTACGCTTCGTCGACCAGTTCGACAGTGCCACGGTCACCATCAATACGAATACGATCGCCAGTAGAGAAGCGTTCGGTTGCATCCGGAATGACGACTGAGGGGATGCCATACTCCCGAGCGACGATCGAACCGTGAGTCATTTTCCCGCCGGTGTTGGTCACTAGGCCAGCTGTGTTGAGAAACAGCGGCGTCCATCCGGGATCGGTATGCGGCGCGACGAGTATCTCGCCAGTTTCGAGGGTCGCGTCGCCTGGATCGTTGATGACTCGAGCCTGGCCTTCTGCGACACCGCTGGCTGTCGCGATACCTGCAAGTCCGTCGGTATCGACGTCTGAAGCAGTATCACCTCGAGGTATCTCCCCGTCACTCGTGATGACACGAGGGGCACGGAGTTGTCGGTGGTGAACGTGTTCGGCGCGCCGTGTCTCAAGGTTGATATCGCTCGTCGCGTCGGGATTCCTGAGTTCGGATATCAATTCGTCAAAGTCGTAGAGCCAAACGTCACTCACATCGTCGAGACGATCCTCACGTTCCAGTTTCTGACCTGCTTCGAGTAGTTGCCGTCGGGTTTCGGCCAACAACTGCGAGAGGGCGTATTTGGTGACTTCTCGCATTGAGAGATAGCTCCGGTATCGTAATGCGAATGGACGGACGAGACATCGCCGAATCGACCCGAAGCGCCCCCTGTTCGCTTGCCGCTCGAGGCGAGCAATCGCTCGGTCGGCTTCATCTTCGAGATGTTCGAGGTGGGATCTATGGCCACCTCGTTCGCCGGTCTCGAGTCTCGCCCGAACGGTACCCAAAAGCGGCGATGGGTCTTCGTGATACCGTGGGCGAGAGAACTCAATTTCGGCGGGAGCCCTGAACCCATACTGATCGAGGAAGTTCTCGAACACAGTGACAAACTCCTCACCGCCGGTCATCTTGCGTATTTCCTCGAGACTGTCGCCGTCTTCGAGTGCTTGCTTGACGTCCGGATTGTCGCGAGCGATGTCAGTGACATCCCCGAGTTCGATCATCATCGCGGTGGTGACGTTCTCGCGTAACCCCTGCTCAAGGGTCTCAAGCTCCTCGTCCCCGTTCGGGCAGAGCCGTCGCAGGGAAGCCCGGTAGAAGTAGACGTTCCACAGCTTCAAGGCCCACACCATGGCTTCCCAGCTAAACTCCTCGTTTTTCTCGAGAGCGATCCCCAGACGATCTGCCACCGTATCCCCCGATCTAATCTCTCGAATATGCTCTTGAGCCGAGGAATCTGCCCAGTTTCGTTCTCTCTGAGGCACTTCTTCGTACGAGCTACCCACCAACCCTCCGAGGATGGATCCGATTGTCCCCCCGACGGCGGAAGCTAACTTCCTGACTGTCGAAAGCGTCTGTAGTAGCGACGTACTGCTGAACACGGATGTCTGTGTGAATTCGTCACCTCGACGATCACGAATTTCCTCCAGCGGTGCAATAGCCTGCCTGTCGAAGTCTTTGAGTCCCTCGAGAAGGGACGGTGCCAGCCGGTCCGATTGCAGGAGGGACGTAATGTCAATATACACGATCCCACCGGCGGTCGCACCTGACGGCCCTGTCTTGGGGTCGACCCCGAATTGGTCGAACATGACGCCCATCGTTCGTAACCAGTAATCGACTACAAGCGGCGGCATCACTTCTGTCATGCCCTGTCGGTGGTTCCAACTGTAGTAGACATGCAGTGTGTCGTCCTCGGACCTCGGTTCTGGGAGTGGAAAGAGCGTGGTTATCGGGCGCGTTTGCAGCATCCAAAACTGCCCGTCTGCGATCGACCACTCGATGTCCTGGGGTGAGCCAAACGAGCGTTCGATACCCTCACCGTAGGCGACGAGCGTCGTTATCTGCTCGTCGGTAAGCACCCGGTCGTCCCCGGTGTTGGGTGCGCCTCCGTTCGCGTCGCCTTGCCCGGAATCATCATCACTGACTCCGGTACGGTATTCGAGTATTTCACCGGATTCCCGGTCTACCCGAACGTTTTCTGCAGTCACCGTCCCCGAAACAACCGCTTCGCCCAGCCCACTCGAGGCGTCGACCGAGGCCACATTCCGCTTGCCGGTGAGCGGATCGGCCGTAAACAACACCCCGGATGCATCAGCTTCGATCATCTCTTGGACGACGACGGACATCGACACCTTGCCGTGTTCGATCTCGTTTCTCGCCCGATACGAGACTGCCCGATCAGTGAACTGGCTCGCCATACAGTCAAGAACCGCGTCCGTAACGTCCTCGAAGTTGCTCACGTCGAGTACCGTGGTATACTGTCCTGCGAACGAGGCCGTCGGAAGGTCCTCGGCCGTTGCACTCGATCTGGCGACGTAGGAGACATCCGATTCCAGCTGGCCCTCGATAGAGGATTTGATGTCCGGTGGAAGCTCTCTGGTCCGAACGGCATCCCGGAGTTTCGAAGCCCGGTCCTGTAGCGTCTCGGTATCGGTCGGGTCCGTGGCCTCGAGTTCATCGATCATCCCGGCAATCTCTTCGTTGCCCGTGAGTGTTTCGTAGACGGGTGTGGTTACACAGAACCCGCCTGGGACGGGAAAACCGGCTGAGACGAGTTTGGCAAGGTTTGCACCCTTTCCTCCAGTGAGTTGTGGGTTCGTTGCCTGCGGATCCGATAGAGAAAGTACGGTGGGTGATCGGTCGAGGGGACCCATGTTCAACTTTTCGATGCCTCTCCTTATTATACGCGGTGGTGCAGAATACATCTCAAGGCCTAACTCAGCGGATTGTAGTTTGAGTCAATCTGGTGAATGAACCGGTGATTGACGAAGATCCTGCTCTGATTCCTGAAACGCAGCGAGAGAAATCATAAACCAAAATCTAGCAGGAGAGAGTCTGTGAAGATTTCTGCACCACCGCACCTCTAGAATTCAGTAGTAACTGTCTCCCGTGAGGAACGGGACGCCTCTGGTATCCACTCATAGTGATTAGTGCGGTTATTTTCGTGGCCGAATGACAAATCTGGCTGTTTCACGGCGTGTAACTCAGATCTCGCGTTGCCAGACTGGTACAGACTCGCACTAATCACTATCAAGAGGTGTCCCATGCACGCCACAATCGACGTGCGGTTCACGGTTAGAAACGACTGATGGGCGAAGTCAGCAAGCGGTGAAAGAACCAGTTGATTCGCTGGACAAAGGAAGGATTAGAGGCGATACGCCAGTTTCGGTTGGTGAAGTACGCCGATCCATCATACTACCAGTCGTTGCTCGACGAACTGCTCCAGCGACCGAGCAAAAACAGCAAAAGCTGTGGCCTCTCAATTGAGAGCACCAGAGGCAAACTCTAGGCCGCTTTGGGACACGACCAAACGATTATGCAGCGCAAGCTCAGTACGTTGCTTAAAACAGGCCTGCAAGGGCCATAGAAGTCTTTTAGGCGAGACTCCCCAAACGTATCCATGCGGCTCATCCAGCTTTCGGTGCCTGCTGACCAGCAGGATTCGATACTCGACGTGCTCCAACGCCACGACCTCGGCTACACGGTGACAGCAGGAGCCGGAGAACAGGATGAGATGGTACAGATCGAGTTTCTTGTGCCAGCAGATGGTGTCGAACACGTCCTGGAGGACCTTCAGGCAGCAGGGTACGACAAAGACACATACACAGTCTCGATCGATGCAGAGTTTGCAAAATTTGAGGACGTCGATGCTGTCCAGAACCGGTGGAACACGACCCCGAACCGCCTCGCACCTGACGCGTTGCGCTCGAAAGCGAAGGATATGCGACGGAACTCGCGGGCCTACCTCTGGATGATGATTCTGAGTGCCGTCGTTGCAACTGCGGGACTGTTTATCGGCTCACCGGCAATCGTTGTCGGTTCGATGGTGATCGCGCCGATCGTCAGCCCAGTGATGACTGCCAGTGTGGGGTTCGTCCGCGACGACAGAGAGATGTTCGTCAGTTCCATCCACATGCAGGTGTACGGACTTGGCGTCGCAGTAGTGGCTGCAGCTGCGTTGGCCTCCCTCTTTCAGCAGTTTCAGTTTGTCCCGACAGATCTGGCAATCGACCAGCTGGATCTCATTTCGATCAGGATCGCACCCGGCACGCTCTCTTTCATTGTTGGGCTAAGTGCCGGCGCTGCTGGTGCGTACGGGCTCGCGACAAAAGGCGATGTGACGATCGTGGGCGTGATGATCGCGGCAGCACTGATCCCGACCGCCGCTGCCGCTGGCATCGGTATCGCCTGGGGAATGCCCGCGATTGCAGTGGGTGCACTGCTATTGCTCGTTCTCTCGGTGATCAGTGTCAATATTGGGGGTGTCACGATGCTTTACTATCTCGAGTATCGTCCAGACAACGTCGACGAGGGGTTGCTCGCATTTGCTGGCCTGCGGAAAACCGCAGTTCTCGTCCTGACCATCGGACTGGTTGTCGGTACCGTACTCCTCGTTGGCGGTCTGTCCTACCAGCAGAGTGAGTTCGAACGTGGTGCCAACACGGCGATTAACGATGTAATCGGCGGTGAGGAGTACGAGGATCTTAGCGTGAGAGACACCACAATGGAGTACAATACACCAATCGAAAGCTCCGATACGACCGTCACTGTGACCGTTGCTCGTGAATCAGACAATCGTCATCCAGAGCTACCGAACAGACTTGATCGTGCGATATCGGACCAAACGGGTGAGGGGGTAACAGTCGAGATTCATTACGTGGATCTGGAGCAATCGACTGTCGCTGCTCACACAAACCGGTATGAGCTGGAAACGGCCAGATTCGATGGCGCAGGTGGGATATAAAATACCGACAGGACACTAACAGTGCTAACCGCAAGGAGTAGGATGGATTTCGACGCGAGTAGCCAGATGGATGATAATTAAGCACTTGCAGTGTCAGGCTAAACTGTTAATCTCCTAATCGCCCGAGAACAACTCGATGCAAGACAATCCAACACTGACTGAATCAGAAGTCGGAAAAACGGTTATCAATGAAGACGGCGACGAAGTCGGTCTCGTAATGGAGGTTGAAAACGGCACGGCCCACGTTGATCCCGACCCGGGGCTGACAGACACGATCATGTCGAAAATCGGCTGGTCAGATAAGGATTCAGAGACGTACCGACTAGAGTCCTCGCGAGTGGAAACGATTACTGACGATCACATTCGCGTCAACATGTGAGAGCCACAAGTGGATCACACCGGAAGCAGAGTTTTTCGAGCTATCCAATCGGCCAGAGAGCCATAGCTTGGTAACTCATCATCGGTAAAAAATCCCCGTGGCCGAGCGAAAATCAGCGCGCGACACAGCGAGAAAATACTCGCTGGCTGAGTGCCGAAACCGAGCGAAACAGTTGGCAGTCGTCGTGGTTCATTCCGCAGGCGACGGGACAGTCAGCACGGGGATCTCTGCATTGCGGAGTGTCTTTTCGGCAACGCTGCCGATGACAACGCGTTCAACACCTGTTCTCCCTTTCGAACCCATCACGATAAGGTCGATATCGTTCTCCTCGGCATAGGTGAGAATCTGTTTGTGAGGCCGCCCGTCCCGAATACCGCCGGTAAATTCGAGATCCGCCGTCTGGACTGTTTCTTTCATCTGACTGATCGCTTCCTGTGCTGGATCTGCGGGATCTGAGCGGAGTTGGTCCTGTCTCTCATCGAATCCGTACTCTGATGCGATCGACAATCCGTGAATCGCCGCATTCAGTGGCTGGGCGAGTTCAATCGCTTGCTCGGTTGCCCGCTGGCTGTGCTCACTGCCGTCGGTGGGAACCAAAATACTGTTGACCATCGTATCACTGCACTGTATACTCGGGCTCGCGAACAAAATAGCTACTGCCGTATTACTGTGTGGATCGCTTGCCTGCTGTGTTTTCTGCATTTGCAGAACCAGTCAGAAGCGGATTCTGTCATCGCATCTGGTCGGCGAGACGATCACATGTATCCAAGATCAGCCAAACGCTCCTTTGTCGCGCCGGAGATTTCTGTCTCGGTATCGGCATCAGCGTGTTCGAAAGAGTCCAGCCATCCATCAAGCTCGTTTTTGAGTTGCTCTGTTCGTTCTGGTTTTTTCGCGGACTGGTCGTTTCGCTCGCCGGGGTCAGTTGCGACGTGGTACAACTTTTCGGTGCCGTCCGAGCCAACCACGAGTTTATACTCGTTCGTTCTGATCGCCCGGAGCGTTCGGTCATACCGGGAGACGTACTCGGCGATATCTTCGAAGCTTTCTTCGAGTGTCTTCACCGGGGGCTGCGGTGAGATGTACTCGGCGATTGCCTGCTCGCGTTGTTCTGTCGATTCTGGGTGGAAAGAGACTCCTTGAGACTGGTTTCGAATCGCTGCATCGTCGGACGCTGTTTCATCGAGCAACGAGGGAACAATGTCGGGGATCTGCACAAGCTGGTCATTCTGTGATGGGCCGTCGTTGAATGCACCACCGTTGATGACCAGCGGGACGTGTAGCAGCGTATCGTAGATGTTGTACTGGTGACCGAGAAAGCCGTGATCACCGAGATTCTCGCCATGATCACCCAGAACAACCAGAATGGTGTCTTCCCACTCGTCTTCAGCTTCCAACGCCGTTTTGATCCTGTCGAGATGTTCGTCGACGTAGGCCATCTCGCCCCTGTACAGCGCCCTGAGAAGATCGAACTCGCGGTCGCACAGTTCGTAGTTGCCAACATTGTAGGCACAGGGCTCCTGACGGACCTCAAGTGCCTCTTCATACGTTTCGTCACCCGGAAGGAATGGCTCTGTGTGTTCTTTTGGTGGTCTGTACTCAATATGTGGCTCGATGTAGTTTGCAAACAGGAAGAATGGTCTGTCGTCGTCTGATTCTGCCAGCCAGGATTCGATCCGGTCTGTTGTTCGTTGGGCACCGTCGTCAGTCCGGGACTGGATCAGTTCACTGTAACAGAGGTTGGCAGCATTGATCAGCGGATTCCCCTCGAAAATGTGATTCGCTGCGGTCCGCAGCTTCTGCATCGTGCCGAGTTCGTGAGCGATGACACCAAGGTCGGTCTCGGATTGGTAGTACTGCCAGCCTTTCCAGAACGTTTCGAATCCGGCATCGAAGCCAAAATCCTCGGTGATCCACGTGTTGTTCGAAACGGCAATTGTCTCATAGCCCGAGGAAGCAAACGCCTCCGCCAGTGTTCGGTTATGAGACGGGAGATGAGTGTTGTCACCGTGTGCGCCGTTTTTCGAGGGATATGTACCGGTAAACAGTGACGCATGAGAGGGGAGGGTCCAGGGGGCGCTGGCATAGGCATTCTCGTAGGTAGTCCCGTCCTCTCCCAGTTCTCGAAGGGTCGGCATCACAGTGGGCGTCGTGAACAGTGCATCCTGCGCCCGCGCCGTGTCCAAGACGACGATAGCAATGTTTGGATTCGAACTCATAGTTGAGATGGAATAGTAATAATTATTACCTGATTGCGGAAACCCATGCTGCTGGCAGGTGCAGGCAATGAATAACTGAACTGGTTAGTTCGTGTTTGCTAGTGTTCAGGTGGGATAAAACCCGCCCTGACAGCCGTATTTCAATGTCTGCAGCTGCAAGCCATATCTATACGCCGCTGCGAAAAGAAACAGCGTTGTGTTAGTTCCAGAGGATGAACAGGATCCAAACACTGACAGTGAGGGCTGGACTCGCAGACTGGGAGGGAAACAGTGACCAGTGAGGAGCTTCGTGCCGCCCTCAGACCCCGACTCGAGAGCCACGAGAGGCTTGCACTCTGTCTCGATTTCGATGGGACGCTCGCACCGATCGTCTCGGAGCCGGACGACGCAGCGCTTCCGGAAGAGACCAGGCAGATACTACAACGGCTCGTCGATACGCCAGCGGTCGATGTTGCCGTTATCAGTGGTCGAGCGTTGCAGGATGTCCGGTCTCGAATCGGGATCGATGGAATCGATTTTGCGGGCAACCACGGTATCGAGCTGGAACAGGATGGTGAGCTAGAGATCCATCCAGCTGCAAAGGAGCACAGGGACGACCTTGAACAGGCCTGTGATCGGATCGAGGAACAGCTTGCGTCCATGCCAGGCTGTTTCATCGAAGACAAGTATGCAACCGCCACTGTCCACTACCGGCGAGCAGATACGGACGATACGCGGCTTGTCAAAGACATCGTTGACCGCGTCGTCGAGAAAAAAGTGGGTCTGAAAACCACGAGCGGCAACAAGATAATCGAGATCCGCCCGGATGTCGACCAGGGGAAAGGTGCTGCTGTCGACGCCCTCGTCAACGAGTCATCCGGAACACTGGCAGCCTACATCGGAGACGACGAGACAGATGTAGATGCGTTCCGTGCACTCGCAAAAATGGACGGCGAGAGTGTCCGAATCGCCGTTGGCCAACAGCGCCCGAAAGCCGAGTTCCTGCTCGGCTCACCACGCGAAGTCCAGGAGTTTCTCGGCTGGCTGGCCGACGAGATCAGTGCCGAGTGAGCCTACTGTGTGCAACGGCCGGGTGTCAGACGTTCCACCCGCAACCAAGAGGACTGTTTTCAGTGGGCTTGTTCGTCGAGCTGGTGATACCACTCGTCGTAGATTTCGAGGACGATTTTGAAGCCGCCGACGATGATCGGCCCGAAAAACAGCCCGACGAACCCGAGCAGATACAGCCCACCGATAACTCCGACAATGATGAGACTCGGGCTAATATCAACCCTGCCAACGATCAGGGGGCGAAGGAACTCGTCCGAGAGCCCGACAACGATAGCACCATAGACGAACAAAAAACCAGCTGCGACCGTCGATCCAGTAAAAAACAGCCAGGCAGCCGCCGGTGCCCAGACGAGAAACGAGCCCAGAATTGGAATGAGTGAGAGAAAGACCATCACCATCGTCCAGAACGCGGCGTTTGGGACGCCAGTGACCCAGAGCCCAGCACCCGCGAGCACACCCTGAACGATTGCGACCGCGACGTGACCAACGAGGACTGCCCAGACGAGCGTGTCCAGACGGTCGTACAGCTCTGTCTGCATCTCATCTGGGAAGGGGGAAATATCCCGAATCCACTCCATAAGTTTCTCGCGGTCTCGCAACAGGAAAAAAAGCAGAAACACTGCCAGCCCAAGGCCGATGAGTGCGTGAACGACTGCACCAAACACTCCGACGGCCGTCCCGAGCATATTCTCGATGATACTCTCAATCGAGCCACTCAACTGCTCTGCGAGATCCATCTCGATACCAGTCAGGTTGGCAATCTCGGCCTCGACATCAGCGAGGACTGGAAACTCATCGAGGCCGTCTGCGACTGCCATCGCGTCGTCGGCGATCAGTACCACCATGACCACGATGGGGAGGATCAGCGAAAATATCGCGAACACAACAAGCAGTGCTGCGGCAATAGTTGAGCCGACACGCGGACCAAGGCGAGTTTGCAATGGCCGGAGCACGTAGGCGAGTAACACCGCCATCAGGACGTACTCGAAAAACGGTACCACTATCAGCACTGTCAGCACGGTGACCGTGGCGATCAAGACGAGAAACAGCGTTTTCGCCTGATTCATCGCCACCAGGCCTCGGCTGCGTATTCTATCATACGTTGAAACACCAGTCGTGGCTACTCGTGACCGCTGAACGTCACTCTGAATAAGATATACAGATGCCTGTCAGAAAAGCCTACCCTACACCGATGTTCTCGACCGTTCTCGCTCGGAAGCGACCTGTCTCGCGACAGCGTCGTGTTTTCCGATCCAGCTCTGGAGATTGTTGTTGTTCGCGATCTGTTGGAGCTGGTCCATTCGGGAGCGTCGTTTCTGTGGCGGCATCGTCAGCGCTTTCTGCAGCCGGTCGGCAAACTGTCCAGGATCGTGAGGCGAGACAGAGATCGCTGCATCACCCATCAGATCGTGTGCGCCGGCCTGCGTACTTAGCACCAACACGCCGTCGGAGTCGACCTGGGCAGCAGAGTACTCGTGTGTGATGAGATTCATGCCGTCTCGGATTGGGCTCACGAGACAGAGGTCCGACTCGCGGTAGATTCCGTACAGCTCCTGCTGGCTCAGGTACTCGTTCACCTCGACGATCGGTTGCCAGTCGTCTGTGCCAAACTGTTCGTTGATCTCCTCGACACGGTTTTTAACACGTTGTTGAACCTCGTTGTATGCCGCGATCTCAGAGCGGCTCTCCGAGCAGTTCATCACGTGGGTTACCTGCCCACGCCATCGTGGATTGCGCTCCCAGAGAAGTTCGAATGCATTGAGTCGCTCTGGGATGCCCTTTGAGTAGTCCGTCCGCTCGACGCTGACAGCGATCTTCGTGTCGTCACTGATGCCGTAGGAGTCTTTGAACTGCTCGAACTGATCGTAGGAGGCTGCTTCCTCCTGAATATCGTCAAATGGAGCGCCAATCGGGATGGTTCGAACACGGATTTTTCTACCCTGGAAGGAAATATTTCCTTGCCGCCAGTTGACCGTCGCGTCTGGTAGTGCCGATTCGACACACTTTAGGAAGTTGTGGCAAAAGCGGTCAGTGTGGAAGCCGACCATGTCGTTGCCGAGCAGTCCGCGCAGGAGTTCGGAACCGTGTGGACAGCCCCGGTAGACATCCCAGGAGGGCCAGGGGATATGCCAGAACTGCATGAGTACCGGTTCTTCGCCGAGCTGGGACCTGATTCGGTTAGGGGCCAACGCGAGATGGTAATCCTGTAACCAGATGACTGATTGATTGTCCGCCTCTTCACAGACGATATCAGCGAACTGTTCGTTCGTCTCCCGATACTGCTCCCAGTAGGACTGCTTCGAGCGGATCGTCGAGAGTGATGAGTGACAGAGCGGCCACAGAACACGGTTACTAAACCCGTAGTAGTACTCCTCGACCTGCTCATCGGAGAGCCACGCGCGCCTGAGTGTATACGACGGGTCTTCTGGTGGGACTGCAACCTGACCAGCGTCGTCGACGTGTTTGCGGTCAACGTCGCCATCGCCCCATGCAATCCAGGTGCCCCCGATTCGCTGCATCACAGGGTCAAGACTGGCAGTTAACCCGCCAGTCGGGCGGCCAATTGAGAGTTCTCCGTCCGCACGGTCGTGACGGTACGGCTGTCGATTCGAGACAACGATGAGTTCACGGCCCCCGAATAACGAGTCGTGATTCCAGTCAGCCAGTTCAGTTCGGTCACCGGTAGGGGTACGAATATTGTACATGTTGGTAGCTGCTGTTCCGCGGGATGGTACTCGTCACCTAACCGTCCCCGAGAATTAAGCTAAGAGCCTGCAAATGCCTGCTATTACACCAGCGGTCGCTCTAACAGGTGATTACACGTTCGTCGGGAATTGTAGGGTTTGACACCGCAAAAAAGAACTGTTCAGAGAGTGTTCTCTCTCCAGCTGCACGTCGTATCTGTTCGATGCAGCACCTAAAACGGCTGTTCGTAGTCCTCACCGACGTACATCGTAAGCGCTTGCTTCTTGGTCGTTAGTGTCAAGGACTGTGCTTCGGTGAGTTCTCCATCGAGACTGAAAGAGACATTTTCGTTACTCCTGACCGAGAGTTTGACTGAGGAGGCGAGGAAACGCGTAAGATTCGTTTCCTCACCGTGGAGTATCTGTTCAGCCAGGCGGTTCCCATCAACATCCAGGGTCTCTGCCTCCTCGATGACTGCAACATCAAGCAACCCGTTTTCGATGTTAGTCGGCTCGGTTCCAGAAAGCGAGAATCGACGACCATTGCCAACCAGAACGACTGTCGCAGAGCCATCCCAGACGGCGGTTGAACCGTGATCATCCTTGACGTCGGCAGTGAGCTCGATCGACGGCGAGGTGTTCCCCGATCGGAGCGTCGTCAGGACGTATGCCAGCGCACCAAGATGGGTCGTGAGCGCTGTCGACGTCTCTGTGCGTGCCTTCGGCGAGATACCTGCGAGACAGGAGTCGAGAAATGGCCGCTCGCCCGCAGTTCCGATATCGATCTCCCGTTGGCGCCCGCTTCTGATCGTACTGAATCCATCCTCGATCCCCGTGATTCCAAGTTGAGAAGCGAAATCATTCCCGTTCCCGGTCGGTATGATACCGACAGTTGTCTCTTCGATCTTGCCTGCAGCATCGATTCCCCCGACGGTTTCGTTGAGTGTCCCGTCCCCACCCACTGCAATGATCTCGTCGACGCCTGACTGCGCTGCCTGTCGCGCGAGTTCGACTGCATGGCCTTCGCGTTCTGTTTCTGCAAGAGTGTAATCCATCAACGCTGCGCGATTGCGTACCTTGTTCGTATGATCGGCACGTCCACTCTCGGGATTCATCACCAGGACCGTCTCAGTGTCTTCTGCTGTTTGTTGGTTCATTGTTACTAGCCGGTACTCTTTCTCTAGTTCGTACCTCACGTAAAAAGGTAGGGTAGCCAACATTTTTCAGGAATATCGGTACATATGTATCTCACAGCAGAAGCGGTCAAACAGAACTCGTGAGACTGGACGTGAGAGGAACTCTACTGCAAATATTCGGCTCTATGGCAGTTGGTGTATGTTCGCTTAACACATTGGTACCAGGCACTAACTTTGATCAGTTCGGGCCAACCTTTCAGTAGAGTTAGTTATTTGTACTAACGCATGCTTACAGAGAAGCCGTACTCACTGCCAGTTGCTAAAGAAATCAAACGGATTGCCAGTATACGAGTTAGTTGCGACAGCTGCCAGCTGCTCTTTACTGACTTTCGAGATCGGGAAGAGTTTCAGGCTCGTGAATATCGTACTGATCGGGAGTTTCCTTCGCCGGTGTGTCGAGAATGCTCCCATCGATATTGAATCTGGAGCCGTGACACGGGCAGTCCCAGGATCGGTCAGCGTCGTTCCAGTTGAGTTCACAGCCCATGTGGGGACAGATTGCAGAAACTGCGTGCAGTTCGTCCTCTTCGTCTCTATACACGGCGACCTTGTCGTCTTCAATGTCGAAGACATCCGCTTCACCACTCGCGAGGGAATCGCCATCGAAGTTGGCACTACGGGAGAGTACCCGGGTGAGAGAGTGCCGCGCAGTTTTGGTGTTATGAGAGAGGAACTCGGTAGCACCAGCGGTGACGTTCACTCTGGTTGGACTGAACAACTCGGCCCAGTCGTTTGGTCGGCCCAGAATGAGATCACGAAGAATCATCGCACCTGCTGTCGCGTTCGTCATTCCCCACCCACCAAAGCCCGTCGCGACGTAGAGATTGTTCGTCTGTGGGGCAAGCGGACCAATAAAGGGAACGCCATCGCTGGTTTTGAAATCCTGTGTTGACCAGCGGTACTCGATCGACTCAACTGCGAAGTGCTCTCGGACGGCTTCCGCAAGCTTCCTGTACCGATCTGGGGTAGCATCCTCACCTGTCCGGTGGTTCTGTCCACCGAAAAGCACGAGTTGGTCACCATCGTATTCGGCCGGTCGAACAGAAAAGTACGGCTCTTCTGGACAGTAGTGCATACCCTGCGGTGGCGTATCTTCGAGTCGTGCTGCGAGGACGTAGGACCGCTTCGGGCTGAGCCGTGAGAAGTACAACCCCTTGTCGACAATCGGGAAATGCGTTGCAACGACAACATCAGTTGCCTTGATTTTCCCACGGTCTGTCTCCACGGTGCACGGGCTGGCATCCCTAACGTCAGTTACTGCAGTGTCCTCAAAGATGTAACTCTCCTCGCCAGGAATCTCCTCTGCGAGCGCGAGCAGATACTTGCGAGGGTGGAACGAGGCCTGGTTTTCGACTGCCACTGCGCCCTCTATCTCCATTGGCAACTCCGTCGATTCACGGAAGGATGCATCAACTCCGGCCAGCTTCGCCGCGGTCACCTCCTCGCGGACCCGGCTGCGACTATCCTGTTCCGTAACGTAGGTGTAGGCTGTCCGTCGCGTGAAATCGCAGTCGATGTTCTTTTTTTCTGTGGTCGTTGCGATATCGTCGATCGCGGCCTGGTTTGCAGCTGCGTACTGTTTTGCAGCGTCTTCGCCGAAGTGATCTGAAATGTGTTTGTACGGTTGTCCGTGCAATGCGGTGAGTTTCGCAGTCGTATGTCCAGTTACAGCAGCGGCGATCGAGTCACGTTCGATGAGTGCAACTGACTGGCCGGCCTCGCGAAGTTTGGCTGCGGTTGTCAGACCTGCGATCCCACCGCCGACGACGGCTGTGTCAACCCGGGTCTCGGCGTCGAGTGGCGCATACTCCGTAGTTGGTGTTGTTGCGAGCCATACTGATTCGTGACGACCGCTTGGTTCGTGGTTCATGAGTGGACAAAAGACCGAATGTCTCTCCCATTGCTACCAAAAAAACGCACTATCGGATCCAATCGTGAGAGTCACGGTCTGTTTTGTATCGAGGTCGGGGATTCACAGAGCGTGGTCTGAATGAGATTGCGGTGTCCACGTCGGAGACGCTCCGAGAGCGCCTGGTGAGAGACCTCGAGTTCGTTTGCCAGATTGTCTAGGGTGATTCCACGAGGCACGTCGTAGTAATCCATCTCGAAGGCCTCGACGAGGGATTTGTGCTGACACTCCGACAGCTCGATCCCGCCACAATCGACCATTCCGGAAACACCGTTGACTCGTTTGATCGACGGATCGATCCCGTAGTTGCGCCAGTTTTCACACGTCGTCGAGACAGATGCCCGCTCTGGGAACAACACTCGCAGCTCCCAGCGGTCATCTGCTCCCTGTGCGGCCAGCAACGAGCCGTTGGCCTGAACGAACACGTCGATCAGAACTCGGACACGCGCTCGCCATCGAATCTGGTAGAGAATCCGGTTTGCGTTGGCCGAAAGTCGACTCACCTCATCAGTGGTCTCATCAGCACGGACAGCATCGTCGAGTGCTTGTAGATCAGACGCAGAGCCCCAAACGAACGGCATGACGCCACGTGGCCCGTGTGCCGCAACTGGGATCGTCTCGAAGGTTGCATCCGGTACAGTCTGAAACGTCTCTGATAAGGCAAACTGCTCCGTCGGTAATGTTATATCTACGACCGTCCCCATGGGCCTACCATGTCCGGGGAGCGGATTTAGTATATGCCACATATCTTCGCTGTCAATTCGTTTAAGCTCATCAATTGCGCTAACGAGGCCACTGCTCTTTTTTTATCTGCACCAATGTAATTTAGACAACATTTTAGATCCGACTTATGTCACCGCACTCGATACAGAGGGGGAAATGGGGTAGTTTGTGTGCTCTCTTCTTTTTATACTCAGAGTTACAAAATCAGAGGGAGTGATCTATCACGTTAACTGACATAGATAACGAAACCAGCGAAGGATTCTCCTGACGTGCTATTTCGTACTCCAGTTGGCCACAGTATCCGTGTGATTCAAATCGTTGTCGACCATTCGCCATAGGCGATTTTAACACAGCCTCCGTTCAATTCAAGAATCGAGAGACAAATCACGTCTTACTCAGTTATGTCCGAGCGTACCGTCTGGGGATTTGGAGTAAGTTATCAGAAGTGCAATAATTTATTGATAACCAAGCCACCTGGACTGCTTCGGTTCTACTGATTAGATTCAGTGAACCTTCGACAATAAACGAGTAACTGTCCTCCCACGAAGAGCACGACAGAGGGTAGCTGGACGCTTTCTGGCAGCTTCAAATGAGAATATATGCGCCTTCTTTACAGCAATAGTAGTGTAAAGAGTTGCTGAAACCTTGCGAAGCTCATATTTCAGAGAGTCGAGGATACGAATCATCCAGCTGTTGCGTATCTTCACGAAGCAATGCTGCGACGATCGTTGGGGCGTACTCTGCCAGGTATTCGATGAGGAGGGCGATCCGTTCGGCATCGATCGCTTCGAGCGAGTCGAGAAGGAGAAAGGGAACCGTCTCGTAAACATCGTGGACTAGATACCCCGCAAGGGCAAGCACCAATCCGACGACCTCACGTTCACTCTCGCTTAGGTGTGCAAGCTCGTCCTCGTAGCTAGCACCATCTCCAGTTGTCCGCACGATATGCAGGATAAATTCGGTTTCCCCACTCCCAGTTGTAGTGCGTTCGATCCAGACGCGGGCGAGATTATCGTACTGCAAGAGCTCGACAAGTGCGTCCATATGCTCGTTGAACGCTTCGATTGCCTCCGTTTCGAGGCGCTCGATACGTGTTCGCAGTTCGGTGAGTTGCTCTCTGAGTTGCTCGCGTCGGTCAGTCAGCTCGGTGATTTCCTCGGCGTATGATTCGAGCTGTTCGATACTGGCTGTGACACTCTCGAGTTCCTCCTCCAGACGCTCGACCGCGAGCTCTCTTTCGTTGACTGTTTTGTGGCGGTCGAGTAGCTGGCTATCGGTGACAGATTCGAGACGCTCCGCTTTCCCCTCGATCTCCTCGATCTGGGCCGTGATCTTTCTCTGCTCCGATGCCAGTCGCTCGATTGTTTCCTCGTGGCGTTCGACATCGGAGCGCAGACGTCCTTTTCTCGTGTCAAGTTCTTCCTGTTGCTCCTGGATCGCTTCCAGTTCCTCACGTTCATCAGTAAGATCTGAAAGCTCGCGTTCCAGATTGCTTCGCTGCTCACGCTCTGTCTGACGTAGCTCGCGTATCTGTCCCAGCATCGTCTCAACCTCGTCCAGTTCGACGGTAGAGCCACAGGTCCAGCACGTTGTTTTCGACTCACCAGCAAGTGCGTCTGTGACAGCCCCCTCGTCATCGTCGAAAAGTGCTTCCACAGCGCCATCACTGTCGAGCATCTCCTCGTTGAACTGGGTGATCTGATTGAGTTTTGAGAGACGCCTGTCGCTTGCTCGTTTCCGTTCCCGGAACTGGTCAATCTCTGTCGAGAGTTCTCGCAACCGGCTGTCGGTTGCAGCCGGGAGTTCCGTGAGCGTTTCCTCGACCGATTCGAGTTCTTCCATTGCAGATTCGAGGGCCTCGCGCTCTGTCTCAATCCTGTACTGGATTTTCTCGCGCTCGCTGCGTTTGTTTCCGAGTTCAGTGAGCGTTTCTTCTAACTGTTGTTTTTGTTCCTGACGCTTCTCGATATCAGCATCAGCAGCATCCAGTTCCGTCCGAGCCTCCGCTAGACGCTCGCGTTTTGCTGTGAGTTCCTCCGCTATTTCGCTTCGTTTTGTCTCCAGTTCAGGGAGACGCTCTCGTTCAGATTCGAGCTCCGCGATGCTGGAATTAATCTCATCCCGTTTTTCCTGTAACTGACTTATCTGGCGTTCTATCTCCGTGGTATCAACTGGACGCATGATGACATCACGGATGTTCCGGTCGTTGGTCACAGATTTCCGAACCTCGTTCGATTCGAGAAGAAACGCAAAGAGATCTGCTTCGGTCGGATCCGACAGGTATGGGTCACCACTGAACTGGATCCCACTCTCCGTTCGCTCAAGTACTCGTGTGTACTGCTGCCCATCAATTTCGAGTTCGACACGCCCCTCCTTACGGTCCCCTTTCAGTGTAGCTTCGGTGCTTCCGAGCGCAGCCATAATCGCTTGCAGAAGTGAGGTCCGATTGGTGGCGTTTCGCCCCGCAAGCAGTGTAACGCCGTGGTCGAGTGTCACCTCCGTCGAATCAATTCCGCCGATTCCCTCGACAGTTACCACAATATTGTTCGACAAACGCTCACGATTACTCATAGATTAGTAGCTTGGATAGAATATTCATAAATCTGTGGGTATTTCCGGAAAAATCGATTGTCGCAACCGCTGTCAAGCCGTTCCTCCGTCGGTGTGCAAACCACGTAGGACAGTCTGAATTTACGCAGCCTGTGAGCAAGGATTGATTCGTCACAGTGCTGTGATCAAGTCAATAATTAGATATTAGTGCACAAACTGCCTTTGAGACAGTATGGAATCAGAGTCCGAACCAGCCACCTGCTGCAAGATCGGGCGAGTGCTCCAGGCGTACGAACTCGACGGACTCGACGCCGATCTCGCTTCTCGGTGGACCGGGGCTGACGGCGAATCCGCGAGTCTCCGTGATCTCGAAGCGTACGTCAATCGTGAACTGATTCGTGAAGCACTCGTTGCTGCTGGCGTCTCACCGGTCGACGGTGAACCAGAGAATCTACGTCGAATCCTTCGCTCGGGAGAAGTCTCGGAAAGCCGGCGGCTTGAAGCAATCCGCCGCCTAAAGGGTGACGGTGTAGCGGTTGAACAGCTACTCGATGATTTCGTCTCGCATCAAACAGTACACACGCACCTTCGAGAGTGTAAAGAGATCGATCCCCCAGCAGAGTCTACCGTTGAAGAGCGAATTGGGCAGGCGGAGTCGACAATTTTTGGACTCCTGAACCGGACTGAAGCTGTCGCCTCGAAGAATCTCTCCCAGCTTGGGAACAACGGTGTGCTCTCTCCTGACTCCTACGACGTCGTCGTCAGTATGCAGGTGATCTGTGAAGAATGCGGGCGGACACACAATGTGCAGGATCTCCTCGCCTCTGGTGGGTGCAGCTGCAGTGAGTAGGCGACTGCCCCGTGCCGTTGTTTGAATCAGTTCTGATAGTCGGGCCAGCAGTGTCTTGTATGTCGATCTTACTGGTAGATATGAGAGGATTATGGACCCAATCGAACTGGTTGGAGCGGTCATCGTCCTGGTGGCTATTGGAAGTCTCGGCGTGATCTGTCATGAGTTGCTACACGCAGTGGTGCTTGCTCTGTTCGGGATTCCGTACGAAATTGAGTGGTCATTTTTGACTGATCGCGATCACTCCAGAATGAGTATCGGAACAGCGTGGGCGACAGTGAACCCCAAAGAGATGCCCAGTAACACCCCAACGTGGTCACTTCAGCTGTCAGCAATCGCACCGCTGTGTATGGCTCTCCCCTTTCTTTTTGTTCTGGTTGGCGTGATTCCAGATCCAGTTGCCACCAACAGCCCCCCGTACATCGCTGCGACGGTCGCCTGGCTTGGATGTGCACTGCCGAGTCCACAGGACTTTGCCGTATTCTGGTACCCAGACGAGACGATTAGAGAACGTACTCACTGACGTAGAATGACAGCTGTACATACCGGCTCCTTTTGCTCAAAGCAACTGGTTGGTACTATTAACTTAATTACGGAAATCACAAATAATTCAAAACTGAATGTCCGCAACGATTAACAGCATCTGAGGACGGTGACGGATTCCAACGAGAGAACTGACAACGTGTGTGACAGATATAGTGGAGTGAAAAGCCACAATATGGTTTTCTTTTACATTTCACAACAGCAGTGTACGCTCGGTACCGGCCAGATTACCCAACGCAGAGAACGAGTCCCATGGACAGACAGTTGTAAAGGACTCTCTGACGTATGAAGAAGTTTGTCAGGGACAGAATCACGATTATTTGAAGGTGAGTCTTACCATCTGAACGATTGGTTCCCTTTATGCAGTTCACTGGCCTGGAATTGGATGCAGACAGAGTACAGCGCTTAAGGAGATGAACTTCCGGTAGTTCACTTAGCAGGTTTACACGCGTTACTATGAGTTACCAACCACCATCGTACGGCGGTCAAGAACAGTCCAGTCAACAATCGTACCAGCAGAGTCAGCAGGGCCGCCAACACCCCCAGAGTGGTCAAGGACAATCCTTCCAGGGCCGCCAGCAGTCCTATCAGAGCCGCCAGCCTCAGTCTGGTCAGCAAAGCCAGGACTCCTTTATGGAGAACATGGATGCGATGCAGCAGTTCTTCGAGTTCCCGATGAACCAGATCGTCGATCTCCAGAAAAGCACAGCCGAGATGGTCAAAAACGGGATCGAGATGGGCAACAGAGTCCAGGAGCAGAATTTCGACATGACCAAGGAGACCCTGGATAACTTCATCCAGCTGCTTGAGCAGACAGCAGAAGGGACAGAGCAGATGGCTGAAGAGAGTATGGAACAGTTCCAGGAAGCTGCACAAGCTGGCCAGGAACAGATGCAGCAGGCGGGCGAACAGTTCCAGCAAGAGCAGGGCCAACAGTACCAGCAACCACAACAACAGTTCGGTCAGCAACAGCCACAACAGCAGTTCCGCCAGCAACAGCCCCAACAGGCACAACCACAACAACAACGTCAGCAACACCAGCCACGACAACAGCGACAGCACCAACAGCAACGTCAGGAGCAGCCACAGCAACAACAGCTCCGACAGCAACAGCCCCGTCATGGCGAACAAACGCAGATGTCCCAGCAGCACGAAGAGGAATCCCAGCACGAAGATACCCAACACGAAGAGTCTCAAAACGAAGAAGAGTCTGAGGGAATAGAAGACGAGTTTGAAGAAGCGGCAGAGGAAAGCGCCGAGGAGTACCAGGAAGTGACGACAGAGTCCTCGGAGTGAGAGTAATCCACAGCACTGCTGCATGGAACCCACCCAGCCCCTGCTGCAACGGCTAACATGACTGGTTGACAGTCAACGCAGTTGGCCGTGCGTAGTCCAAGTGATTGCAAGGGGCAATGCCCTCATCAAGTAATTACCCTGACAACGGGTTTTATTTTTTACTCGCTCGTATCACTCAATTGCAAGGTCAGGCACCGCTCAGTGCCGACCGAACCCGTGAATTATGAGACATAACCAGAGCGAGAATCACGACCAGTCAGGTAGACAACCACAGGGCAGACAGCAAGGACAACCGCCACAGCAAGGACAGTACCCCAACCAACAGCAGCACACCCAGCAGGGGCAGGGACAACAACCTCAGGGCCAGCAGAGATATCAACAGAGCCAGCAGGAAGGGCAGCAACGTCAGCAACCGCAGCCCCCCCAGCAGCCACCACAACAGCACGGCCAGCAGCCACCGAGACAGCAGTTCGCGCAACAGCCAAAGCAGCAACCACCGACACAACAGCATCAACAACAACCGCCGGCTCAGCAACCACAACAACAGCAGTTCCAGCAGCAGCCACAGCCCCCCGCCCAACAGATGCAGCCAATGCAGTCACAAATGGGTGCTTCTCAAGGCAGACAACAGGAAGCGATAGGTAGCCAACAGCAGTCACAGGCCCAGCAAGGTGAAACGCATTTCCAGTCCGCGACGATAGATGATATCGTTCAAGAAGATGTCGTAACTGCAGATCCTGACACCCCAATCCAGACGATCTCATCCCAGATGAAACAAGAGGACGTGGGTGCAGTCGTCATCACAGAGGACAACGAACCATTGTCTGTGGTAACGGATCGGGAAATTGCCCTCTCGGTGGAGGAGATGCCAGAAATGGCAGACAAGACAGCTGAAGATGTGATGAGTGGGGAAGTGACGACGGCGACCGAGACGACCACTGTCTTCGATGCACTCCAGAAGTTGACGGGGGAAAATATCCGGCGACTGCCAATCGTCAACGAAGAAGGGGAACTTGTTGGTATTGTCACGCTCGACGATATCATCGTGCTGCTCGGAACGGAAATGGAGGAGGTTAGTTCGATTATTCAGAGTCAAAGCTCGCGTCTGTAAGTCACACGTATCTACTCTTTTTTGGAGTTGTTGTCGACTGCAGTGTCACCCGCAAATCGCGAAAAAGCAGTTGTTCCTGTGCGCTGCCGTGACTGATAGTGGTTGTTGCGATTATTTCCGTTGCCGCGTCGCAAATAACAGTGTGTCGCGCTGTGTACCCTGAATGTTGTTTCGGCACGGCGGAAAAGAGTCGCAACAACCTCTATGAAAGAAGCGAGACTCTCAACTAATTACGATCCAGGTGGCCCCCCTTCCGCCGATATCCATCGGTCTCAACAGGTCGAAAACGAACAACATCATATTACTACACAGGTTGCTTTTAAAGTAGCAAATTACTACGATGTAAGACATTGTATACGTCACTGGGTGACCGGCCATACTGTCACTGCTCCCGGCACTCAGAGTCTGTTATGAATCGCGAACATCCACAGCAATCCGGACAGAATCGTAACGAGCGGGAACAGCCAAAGAACATACAAAATCAGAATGCTGGGCAGAATCAGGGCAGTCGTTCTCGCGTCCAACAGAGTGAACAGCACTATCAAAACCCTCAGCAGAATGTACAAAGACAGCAACGAAGACATCAAAATCAGCAGGGACAGATTAGCCCCCCACAGCAGGGATACCATAGCAGTGGACAAAAACGAATGCAACAGCAGGGTCAACAACTACCCAGACAGCAACAGATGAGCCAACAACCACAGCCCCAACAGTTCACTCAACAGCATCAATCAGCATCACAGCAGCCAATACAACGATCTCGCCAACAACAGAGACCACCGCAGCCACAGCAACGCCAGCAACATCAAAATCAGAGACAGCAGCAGAATCTACAACAGTTCCCACAAACTGCCGCCCAGGGGCGGAGTATGAACCCACAGCGAAGACAACAAACCCAATACCAGGGACAGCAGTCACCAATAAATAACCGCCAGAGTAGGCAACAGGGACAACCACACGGCCAAGTTAGCAGACAACAGAGACAGCACCCCCAACAACAGCAACCCCGTCACGGTGGGCAGCAACCACGACAGTCACCCCAGGGAGTACAATCTCGCAACCAAGAACACACACAGCAAAGCAGCGACCAGCGTCAACAGGGGAGTTCACGACAAGCGCAATCCGAACAAAAATATCAGTACGAGGACTATATGCAACAAACAAGATTTCAGGAAAAGCAAGAACCCAGACAGGAAATTCGACAGAAAGACCACCGACAGCAGGAAAATCAGCCGCGCAATCACAACGAATACCCGGGTGAACAGTACACCCAACAGGACTCACAAGAGTAGAAACAGACCTCAAAAGAAGGGCAAAGAGACCAGCAAGATTACTCTCGGTAATTCCGGAGAGGACAATTACCAACAGAGGTGTTGGCGACAGCGCTGCCGCTCGGCAGAGTGTACAACCATGATGATAAATATGAAGCGTGCAGTGACTTCTCTAGCGGAAAGGATTTGTTCGCAAGTTATCGCTCGAGGTGGACCTCGTCGTCCGTCACGGACTCGACCTGGTCCGAATCGAGTTCGTAGGTGTCCTCGTCACTGTCCCCCCACCCGAGTGTGGAGAGAATGTCGTCTGTAATGCCTGGGTCGGGGTCGATGTGGGCAGTGCCGTGTTCTACTTCGACAATCTTGCCGATGTTTTCGCCACTGGCATTTTTGACATCTTTCCCTTCGTCCTCGTCGGTCAGTGTGATATCGTCGTCCATTGCATGAGTGAATTGGGGTTCAACATGCCTGTCAATTATCCTTGCAAATACCGGCACATTTTCAGTTCATAATCAAACGGCAGAGAACTGAACCTCCGCTTCCCAAAAGCAGTGTCTCAGCGTCTCGCGGTGAGATATTTCTGTCAGAAAGCGCTTTGGCACAACCCATATGTATCAGCAGGTAGTTTATTTTGTATGTCCAATTCAGATGATAATAGATCGCTCGGTGTCGATCTTGGTCCAGTTGTAGACGAACTCGAGTCTGAAGAGTATCCGATAGAAAAAGACGAACTCCTTGAAGAGTACGGTTCTGCCTGTATTGGGCTGGAAGAGGAAGGGGAAACTATCGAAGAGATTCTTGGTCCACTGGGAGACACAACGTACAACGACGTCGACGAGGTACTGCAACAGATTGTCGGCAACGTCAGTGACCAGGCGGTTGGTCGTGAAGGCTACTCGGACAGGGGCGATGCAAGAGGCGAAGAAGATCGGGACAAAGAATCGATCTAAGCAATCAACCAGCGAGGGTCATTGATCGTATGTTCTGTGATCGATCTAGACGCCTAGCTATTTTTGACACCAGTTTGAGTCAGCCGATGTTGGCAAAAAAGAAGAGTTGCAACGAAGATCAACCCTCATTTGCGAAGCGTGAGCCGACCCATGTACCGAGTGTAAGTCCGTATACGACGTGACTGATATGGAAAACGAGCAGTTCGTCGGTATCGAGATTTAGATCGAGTATTCGAGAGAGCACGACACGCGCACCAAAAATCGAAAGCACTGTGCCGTACACTGTTCCAAGCAGTGCGCCTTTTGATTCTGCAATCTCGTCCGGTTCGCTCCGGCCAGGCGAGATCAGTGCAAACATAACACCACTACCAATCCCGTACAGAAAATGCAAAACCAGTGCGATGGCTGGATATTCCTCGGGCTCTCCGGATCCGACAAATTTGGCCCAGAACTCGGCTGTTGGGGGCAATGATTTGCTCGTTGGCATCCGGAAGACGGTCATCGAAAGTGTCGCGACAAATCCTCCCAGACTCCCATAGGTTACTGCTTCAGTTATTATCTCCTCGTGTTCGGCCCCAGCATCTGTTTTACTGTGGTCCGGTCGATCAACCTCTTCGGTGGAGCCGTCTGATACATCTTCACGTAACGAGGCTATGATTGAGCGTTTCACAGCAATAAATATACAACTGCGTCACATTTATAAGTTGTCACGTTTGCGGTGAAACCTGTCGGACAGCTCTCCGCAGACCACAGAGCCAGCGAAAGCGAAACAGGTTCACTTTGTTGAATGTGCTGCTATGCTACTGAAAGCGATTTGCCGGATGAAAGTAACTGTAAGGCATACACGACTGTACCTGTGAGGATAGATGCTGTATTAAAAATACAGTCCCTCAATGAAAAAGAAGGATTACACAGCCAGGGGAAGCATGTAATGCACCAGGACGGTTTTGAGACCGGATGGTCAACCCAGGAGGTTGGTAGCGGTTTGGTGGGCCGAATTATGGGGACAGTGGGCCCGGACATCTCCGCTACAATGAAAGAGAAGGCTGTCAGAAAAATAGTAGTTTGGCTTGCCTATTCAGGGTTTCAGCAGTGGAACCGAAAGATGACGGTTGGGTTCACGAGCGTCGGAAAAGTTCAAGCTTCCCAGACGAGTTCCAGGGACAGTTCTGCAGTACATCCATTCTCGATCTGAACATCTTCTGTGGTCTCTGTTACATCGGTATCGAGCTTTCCTGAACACCGACCCTGGTTTACGATCTGTGTCACTGATACATTGGAACCGCACTGTGGGCAATCGAAGTAAATCCCGTCGTCTGTCTCGTGGATTGAATCCTTTTCGACCATCATTCGAGAGCCGGTCGGCTGGTCGGAACTCTCGGACGGTGAGTCTTGCATCACCCGCTAGTAGGAGCAGTTCCATAATAAGCCTATATACTGTTTCAACAGAGGTCACATCCGTGTGATAAAGCTGCGAAGGTTGTCAGATTCCTGTAAGGGTGCAGATTTTCCGCCCTCGTTTGTTTGTTTCTAAACCGAAAGAACCACTCCACCTCGCCTTATTTTTGTACAGGTTGTGGGGAGATGATTACCTGCCCGTCTCCGTAGATAGTCACTGTGTGACCGAAGGCAGGAATTGTGAGCTGTCCATTTCCATGTGGATACTGACCGTCTGTCGGTCTAAATAGGTGATCCAGCGCATACGGGTCGATCTGTTCACGAACAGTTTTTTCGACTTTAGATACATCAACGTTCGCAGCGCCCGATATCGCGTGAATTACCGTCTCCGAGAGTTTCGCTGGTCCATCAAAGTTGTGAGTGACACAGTACTGTTGGGACTGCCAGTGCTGGGTACCACCTTGGGATCCACGCCGAGTGTTTGTCGCATTCTGGTACATTAATGATATCCCTATTTGGAAAGAGGGTGACTAAAACCTTTGTCAAATAGTTGTTTAGATGCCATTTTGAGAAATGAGTATATTATGATATTATTCCCCATTATTTTATTATAAAAAGTAGAGTGGGTTACAAAAGTGTGTTTAAAGACCTCAAAAGTCGATATAGGTAGTTTTTACCCAACACTGAGATTTTGGAAATAGGTAATTAATAATTCATGTAATATATATTTATCATCAGCTGGAATTGCTATTTATATATAGATAGTTACTTTTACTAACGGTTAATTTTCGGAAAGGCTCATCAGTTGCTTGGCGAACGAATGCTCTGTCCGGATGATTATGTATCTTTACAGAAATTTCATACGGACCGTTGTAAGCAATTTCGGTATGTCGCCACCCCGGTTGTGGCGACTACCGGTAAACATTTACAACGGTCCGTATCAGCAGTGGTTTCTATGGGTGGAACCACTGGGGTATGATAATTCAACCTCTCCTGTGTCGGACAAAGTTGAACCGTCAGCAGACCATATATTTCAGTAGTACAGTGCGGTAAATTAGAACCAGAGGAGGCAGTGAGTATGTGGAAATCTAGGACAAAAGCACTCAGATCCGAAGAGGGGTCCAATGGCGATCAGTCGCGAGCGAAAGAGATTATCAGTAGCCGTTTCACTGACGGATCGCTCGCTCTCATAGCGGGTGTGACAGTTATTGTGCGAACAATCATAAAAGAGCAATCCCGAACCCGCACAGCACTGTTCGGTCTAGTCGGGAGTGGGCTTTTATTAATCGGTGTCCGCCAGCGTCAATCACTGAAAGAAAAACAAACTCCAGACAGTCCGGAGCAACTGACCCATCAAGAGGATAAAGCAAGAGAATCTCCAGGAGAAATAGAGCCAGGAGAAGTCAATCCACGTGGAACAACTGCAGAGCCTGACATCGAAACTGAAACAGAGCCTGATGAAGGACGAGTCCAGTTTACTGACGAGCAGCCCAATGGGCCACACTCCGGACCAGACATCGATGAAACAGAGCAAGACGATCCTCGTATCACTGACGATGACTCAGTGGAAATAGATCTTTCCGAGGCGTCGATGGCTGACGAGGCGAGTGAAGCAGTTGGTCCGTCACCACAACAGGCAGAACCGACTCAGACCGATGATACTGAACCCGAGCACTCACCCGAGGAGGAGACAGATCAAAAGATCGAAGATGCCGGTGAAGCAGTTGATGATACCGAAGATTCTGATCAATTGGAAGACAAAAGCGAAGGGTATCTTGATTCAGCAGATGAAGTCGACGAAAACGGAAATACGGATAAAAAAGAGAACGAAGAAATCTGATGAGCAATCGAGTTTTAGTTGAGATAAGTGCTGACAAAGTGGCCTGACACTGTAACCTGTTTCACCAGTGTAATTTGATATTTTTTCTCCGTCGAACGTAGCCACTTCATGTGGGGTTTGTCATACCCAAAACAACAATTAACGGCGTTGCATTCGTATAGAGAGATATGAATCATGCAGAACCAAATATAATTTTAATTCACTGTCACGACTTAGGCAGATACCTGGGTTGCTACGGACACGATATTCAAACACCAAATATCGAGGAATTAGGAAACTCTGGAGCTCTCTTTGAACAACATTTTGGGACTGCACCGCAGTGTTCACCAAGCCGTGGGAGCCTTATGACTGGCCGATATCCGCATGTTAATGGGTTAATTGGATTAGCCCACGGCCACTGGGATTTCTACGATGAGGAGCGTTTCATTCCGCAGTACCTGAAAGAGGAGGGGTACGAAACACATCTTTTTGGTCTCCAACACATCTCGCAGGATACTGCGGGGTTGGGGTACGACCAGGTCCACTCAAAAAACAATCTCTACCCAGGAGTGTCACCAATTGTCCACGAAGGTAACAAGGCTACAAACGTTGCAGCTCAGTTTACATCTTTCCTTGAAGATCGATCCTTCAACGAACCTTTCTTCGCATCAGTTGGGTTCTTCGAGGTACATCGTTCAAAGTTGAACGGGGTTTTTGGATTCGATCCAGGCGAGTACGAATCAGATGATCCACAGCAGATTAGCCCGCTTCAGTATCTCCCCGATCGACGCGGGATCAGAGAAGATCTTGCAGATATGCGGGCAATGGTGTACGCGGTTGACGAGGCAGTCGGGACAATCAACGACGCGATCACCGAAGCCGGCATCGAAGAGGAGACAATGGTGATTTTTACGACCGAACATGGTATTGCCTTCCCGAGAGCGAAAGGGAGCTGTTATGATCCAGGAATCGAAGCGGCCCTGATCATCCGCTACCCCGGTGTCGCTGATTCGGGTGTTCGGTACGATGAGCTAATTAGCAATGTCGACGTGTTGCCGACTATTCTGGATATCGTTGGAGCCGATATTCCTGACTCGGTTAATGGACGAAGTTTTTTATCGCTGTTGACCGGTGAGGAGTATCAGGCACGGGAGAAAGTTTTTGCGGAGATGACCTGGCACGATATGTATAATCCAGTTCGGATGATTCGGACTGATACGCACAAGTACATTCGTAGTTTCTGGCACCTCCCCAAAGTGTACCTGCCGACTGATGTTTTCGCGAGCAAAGCTGGTCGAGAAGTCAGGGAGGTGTACAGTGTTCCAACTCGGCCGTACGAAGAACTGTACAATCTCGAGAATTCACCACGCGAGGATGATAATGTTATTTATGAATCGTTGCACCAAGATATCCGTATTTCCCTGACGAAGCAGCTATATCAGTGGATGGACGAGACCGATGACCCACTGCTTGACGGTCCTGTTGTTCCGGGAGATTTTGACGCCATCCAAAGCTGGCCGCCACTGCCAGAATCCGGTTGAAATTTGAGACGGAATCAGTAGTTCAGTTCACCCATCGTAGCCCCCAGGTTGTTTATTTTATTTTAGCAATGGAATTTGATGATCTGGACGATCGAAACGAGGACGATAATTCCGAATTAATCCTCGAAATTGCTGCTACTGGGCACGGTGGAGGCAGATTTATTTTCAGGTTAGATTGTAGTAAGTATTATAGTATACGGTCCCTAATTAATATACAGTAATGCAAATTCCGGCTTCGAACAACACTCCCGAGTTTATCGCCACAGAGGCTGCCACAAGTGCGGGTAGCCCCCACCAAAACAACACTGTTGAACTACAGATATTTCTCCCAGAAAAATTGGAAACAAAAAGCGATTATTCGCTGTTGGTGAAAGGTGATATTACCCGGCAATCGGGGATGGCTAAAAAAGCCAATATAAGTATAACAGAATTAGGAAAGTCCAAGCAGTTGGTCTCTGGTTTCGCTTCAGCCTCACCTGATACATTTGTCCTCGCTGGTGAGATAACAGCTGTCGAATTTGAGGACCCGAAGCCGACAATCGAGATCAATGGTACTGCACTCGATAGCTCTCGCTGGCCAGATGTTAGTGAATACATCAATGGGTACTCAGTGCAAGAACCCGTTGCAGATCCATTCTTAACTAACGGAGTGTTAGGCTCTTCGCCAACTGATCCCCTCAATCCCGATGAATACAGGATTGAACTGTGTGGCGATAGCTTATCAGAACCGAAAATCTACAGTTTTAGTTTTGATGGCAGTGTCTTGAACTATACAGACGGTGTGACAGTCTCAGAAGAGGACCAGAATATCACTGGTACTCTGCAACCCAATCACACAGCGACAATCGTTCTGCGAGGACTCATTACTGAGATTAACCCCCACGATAGGATCGATTTCGAAATTACCCCTCGCTGATTTTGCCGACACACTTCGATATACAGCGATTACCTGAGGGTAGGTATAAATAAATTGATGCAACCCAGTGAAGGTGGTAACTAAGTTAGTGAAATGTACTAACTGAAGTATCTACGACCCGGAAACTGTTTCCCAGACGGTCGACAACGTATACAATCTAAGACTTTTCTTGTATGTAGATTGTTACGGGATATATCTACCATTGAGTAAAACAACAAACACACACCACGTTTCCGGTGAAATAGATCCTTCCTGTAGATATATCTCGGTTCTCCACAGATAGATATATGTAATAGTAACTGGCTGAAGTGAAATGGGTGACAAGAGAGACACACACCGGGTTTCCGGTGAAAAACACTCATTTGGTAGGTTTATTGTATAGAGATCACAGTTTTAGTAGCCAACAGACACCGGATTTCCGGTGAAAGTGGGTGGACTCATTCGATTGTATCGACGAGCACATCCCGGACAACTTCGGGGTCTTCAAGCAATCGGTGTTCGGTATAGCTACCTTCTGCACTCCCTCCGCTCTGTCGGGATTGTTCGGTGATATCCAGAAACGCATGTTCTTTCAGAAGATCTCGGACTCGGCGCAGTGAGAGAGAATTGGCACCTTCTTGTCGACAGACCTCTTCATACACTTCGAAGATGTCGGAAGTTCTGTATCCATCTCCATCACCATCGTTGAGTGAGAGAATGGTCAATGCCTGGAGCACATATCGCGAGTGAGGCGTTGACCCACGCAGCAGTTCGCGGAACCGATCGGTTTCAGCTTGTTCACGAGCATCGACAATAAACTCCTCAGTGACCTTTGATACCCCTCTCGACTGAGCAATCTCTCCCGCATACCGAAGGATATCGATCGCCTGTCGAGCATCACCGTGTTCTTTCGCAGCGAGTGCTGCCGCTCGAGGGATAACTCCGTCCTCCAGGACTCCATCTCTGAATGCATCCCGTCTAGCTTCCATGATATTGTTGAGTTGGTTTCCGTCGTACGGCGGAAAAACAAATTCTCGTTCACAGAGACTCGACTTGACGCGTTCATTCAGCTGTTTTTCTTTGTATTTGATTTTGTTACTGATCCCGATAACCCCGATTTTGCAGTTGTGGACTTTTCCTGCTTCCCCAGCACGAGAGAGCTGCATGAGGATTTCATCATCTTCGAGTTTGTCGATCTCGTCCAGAATAACCAAGACAACGTCGTATCGGCTTTCCAGTATTTGCCAGAGTCGTTTGTAGTAGGTCGATGTGGCGATTCCCTTGTCTGGAATTTTAATATTCGTTTCTATCTGCTCGTTGAGTGCTGCGGCGATCGTCTGGACAGCCTGTGTTTCTGTCGAATCCTGTGCACAGTCAACGTATGCGAAACTCGCGTCGACACCTTCCTCGTGTGCAGTATCAACGAGTCGTTGCGAGATATGTTTAGCACAGAGGGATTTCCCAGTCCCGGTTTTCCCATAAATGAGGACATTACTTGGACTCTGTCCGAAAATAGCTGGATTGACTGCATTTGCCAGATTCTTCATCTCCTCATCGCGACCGACGATTCGACCCTCATCAGGAAGATGATTTATTTCGAGGAGCTCTTTCTGTGCGAAGATAGGATCGTGGCGGACAAAGAGATCATCAGAGTCGGACATATGCTATACACCACGTTTCCGGTGAAACTCCCTTATACTTTTCCCAAAGGAGTCGAGACACACACACCACGTTTCCGGTGAAAACCTCATCGAGAAGCTGCTAGCTACAGACGAAATCAACCTTTGGCGTATTCGATGTGAGAAATAGAATAAGGTGTGGTCACGATTGGTATTTCACCGGAAACACGGTGTGAATACACTCCTTCATCGTGGTGGCATAAAAGAGTATATAAAAGGTAGAGAGCTATCTGATAGCTGTGATTATCTCTAGTTATGATGTCTTGCACTGCTTTTATTAAAAATATTTCTTAAAATTAAATAAATATGGAGATATAATCATGGATCAACGGATTCTGAATAATTGAATGCTTAGAATGACGGATTATTTTATAATGTCAAAACCTCTTCCTATTAATTGATAAATCTTTCTATAGGTAATGTTAGTGTCAGAGGAGAGCGGTTCTATTAGACATTCATAAGGTCCAAATTATGTTGAAACGCAGATTTATATTCAATTGTGCCTTTTCCAAAATGGCAGTTAATGGATAATCTCGAACTTTCTTCTGCCGGCAGCAGTAAAAACACATTTCACCGGAAACGTGGTGTGTGTGTCTCCATTATAATCTTATAATTCTCACGTAGCAGATACACTCATTTGTACGCCTCAAATTCCTTTCCGAACAATGCGAAGTACACAACGCCAATCATCCCAATGATTGACGCGATCGTGAAAGAGAGTTCTGGTGTTGCAAAATCCCAGAGGATGCCGCCAAGTAACCCACTTGGAATCACGATCAATCCCCGAATAAAATAGTACGAGCCAGTCACCCGCCCACCAGCACCAGCTTCAGCAGGACCAACGATGAGTGCCTTGTGAGCTGGCAATCCCGCAAACCGTAATCCAGAGAAAGCGAACAGTGCAATCAGCACCCAGACGTTCTCCGGAGCAAAGATCAACATGACTGGGAATGCTGCGTAGACGAAAAAGCCAAGCCCAACAACTGGCTTCAGCCCCGTCCGTTCGGCAACTTTGGCGGCCGGAGCCATCGTCAGCAGTGCAACAAACATTTCGATGCCGGTCAACACACCAAAAAAGGCCGCAGGCGCAAGGTCGATCGTCCCAATGGATGGAAGCGTCACTGTTAATCCAATCTCCATAATCTGCGTAATCACCAGAATGAAGAACACGTACACCATCCCGTTCGCAAACCGAACGAACGTGTCTGCAACAAGTAACGGCCGGAGCGGATCAGGCAGTGTTTTGAGATCACTGAATATCTGTCCAAAGCCTTCAAATTCGTCACCAACTGTGTCCTTGCCGGCTTCGTACATGAAGTGCTGAACCAAGGTCCCAAGCAAGGCGAAGATGATACCGATTATAAGTACCCAGAGGAATCCCGGCATAAATTCGTCAGCAACGAGCACAGCAACGATCAGTGGAGCGAGCAAAAACGCAGTTCGACGAAAGGTTTCGGTGCTCGCGAAGCCGTGAGCCAACCGCTGGGGCTCGGTTGCCTGTTTGACGATCGCGTAGTGTCCACCGATTCCGAATGACTTCCAGCACTGTGCCAATAGAAGACCGACAAACACCCAGACCCACGGCTCGATAGTAATAATACCGAGGTTAATCGCGGGAATGTATGCGGCTGCAAGCCAGACACCGAACCCGATCGCTGAAAGGAACCCGAACACCGTTAGCGCATACCGTGAGCCAACACGGTCAGAAATGACACCGCCGTAGTACGGATACACTGCTCCGATAACGTTCCCGAACGTCCCCCAGACACCAACCACGAACCCTGTTGCGCCAAGGAAAACAAGGTATTCCGATAAGAACCGGTTCGTCATCTGGAAGCCAAGACTGAACGCAAACATCGCCAAAGAGAGCACGAGCACATCACGGCGAAGTGAGAAAAACTGTCTGAATGCGTCGAGCGGTCCCGCGACCTCGGCCTGCTCTTTAGCCATTATCGCCACTACAGCCACCGTGTTGTAAAAACTACTGAAAGAATCAATGCGACAGAGCTGTTATCGGAGAGAAAAACTCCGAGCAATCTCTTGAAGGTCGGTTCAAATCCTGAAACGTAGTGGCAATTGAAAAAGAAATAAAATTCTAATTCAGTTATAGTATAGACCGATCTTCTACGGTCATTCTCGATTGGTCCACTATCGCAACAAGATTCCCATACGGTACAAAGGCAATAAACTCGCCATCCTCGTGGAGATCAACTCCGTTATCGGTTTGTTCGTAGTCTGTGCACTCGATACTCCCATTTTGTAGGAGTGCTCGGTACATCATTCTAGAGTAACAGGTCTGCTGATCTTAGGCTTTATCCACGGTAGGGAGATGGGATCCACCTACTGCAGAACTCACAACGTGAAAGCCTGACTGAACAGTTGGTGTGGCGATCTCTGGGTAACTATTGATTAGCAAAACTTACTAACTTATCGTATTTTCGATGGTGAAGGGCTCGCTCGCGAGTTGGTGTCCAATAAAACAAAGACTCCTGCATGAGAAATCCAGATATGGCGGCAATCAAACTGGACGGGCTCACAAAGGATTACGGTGAGGTTCTAGCCAACGATGACCTGAGTCTGACGGTCGAATCGGGGGAAGTATTCGGATACCTCGGGCCAAACGGAGCCGGAAAGACAACAACAATCCGTATGCTTCTCGGTTTCATCAAACCGACGGCAGGGACTGCGTATGTGCTGGGAACCGATGTTCGAGATCGTCGCGCACTCGTCGATGCCAAAGAAAAAATCGGTTATCTTTCCGACGAACCCGGATTCGATGAGCAGGCCACAGGCAGAGAAATCCTCGATCTCCATGCCTCAGTCAAAGGCGACAAGCGAAGCGATCACCTCCTGCAACTGTTCGACCCACCGCTTGAACGCAAGATCCGAGATTACTCGCGTGGCAACGTGCAGAAACTCGGATTGGTGACGACGTTCATGCACGAACCGAATCTCGTGATTCTCGATGAACCAACGAGTGGGCTCGATCCGTTGATGAAACAGAAGTTTACTGAATTTCTACGCAGTGAACGTGATCGTGGGGTTACGATTTTCTTTTCATCACACATATTAAGCGAAGTACAGCGTCTCTGTGACCGCGTCGGCATCATCAGACGAGGACAACTGGTGACTGTCGATCCTGTGCAGAATCTTCTACGACGGAGTGGCAAAGCGGTCCGAATTGACAGTGCTGAACCAATCCCGATGTCAACGCTTGATATCGATGGGGTTCACGCCATCGAAACTGGTGACTCAAACGGAGACACTCTAGAATCGGGAGACACCTTCACACAGTGTGCCTTTACGTACACGGGAGACATCAACGAGTTGGTTACTATCCTTCCCGAGTCCGATCTACTCGATGTTTCGATCGAGGAAGCACCACTTGAAGATGTATTTATGCGATTCTACGGGGATGATAGCGATGTTTGAGCTTTTTAGATACGATGGTCGGAACCGAATCAAGGGGAGCATCTATCTGACGATCGGCATGGCGTTGCTAGCCGGGATTATTATCTGGGTGTACCCATCTTTCAGTGACGCATTCGGCGAAGACGATCTGCTGGAGGCGTACCCAGACCAGTTGCTCCAGCTGTTCGATATCCAGACAATGGCATCACTTGAGGGGTTTCTGGCATTCGAATTTTACGTCTTCGGGTGGATAATTCTCCTCGGCCTGTACTTTGCCTACAGTGCGGCGAGTATCATCGCAGACGATGTGGATCGTGGGCGAATTGATAGCCTGCTCGCGATGCCAGTTTCGAGAACTCGGTTACTTGCAGAGCGATTTGCTGCATTGATCGTCCCGATTGGAATGGTCAATTTGCTCATTCCGCCAGTGGTGTTGATCGGGGCCCAGCTGATAGATGAACCGTTGTCAGTCCCAGATATCTTCGCTGTCCATCTCCTGTCGATCCCGTATCTATTCGCCTGTGCTGGGATTGGTATCCTCTTCTCTGTGATCTTCGATCGAGTCAGCATCGCTCAGCGTGTCGCGCTCGGTGTCACTTTCGCGTTATTTTTGATCGAGTCACTGGTCACAGACACTGATTATGAGCTGATTGGGGCTATCGCACCAATGCGGTACTACGATCCGAACGAAATACTCCTTGAGAGTACCTACGACCCCTTTGGACCGGTAATTCTGGTGGTGATGACAGTCGGTTTGGTTGTTGTTAGTCAGTTCTGGTTCGCCCGAAAGGATCTCTAGAGGCTCCGCTTGCCGCTCGCTTCGAGATCTGCAGATTCAGTGGCTGAGAGTTTGAACGATTCAACACGGTCGCGAAGGTCGTCGCTCATCCCGCTAAGCGTTTCCGACCGGCGCGCAACTTGGTCCATAGCAGTGGCCTGTTCGTTCAGGCCGCTCGATATCTGTTGAGTCGAGGCCGTCATCTCCTCGGTGAGCCCCGCTGCATTATCGATGACGGCGCTAACCTGCTCTGCATTCATTGCTTGCGATTCGACAGCGTGAGAAATTTCATCAATTGCTTCACTCGTTTGACTCGCACGTCCATCGATCTTCTCCAGTTGAGAAACCAGACTGTCGACTTCTTCTGCCCCTCCTTCGACCTCCTCTGTCGCCTCGTGGATACTTTCTGCAAGCTCTGTTGTCTGCGATTGCACCGTTTCGATGATATCTGCTATCTCCATAGTCGATTCTTTCGTTTCCCCGGATAGGTTTTTAATTTCGTTGGCAACCACAGCAAACCCTTTGCCAGCTTCGCCGGCGCGAGCAGCTTCGATATTTGCATTCAGTGCGAGAAGATTCGTCTGCTCGGCGATGTCCCCAATGATATCGACAATGTCACCCACTTGCTCCATACTCTGCTCGAGTGAGTTGATGCGCGTGGCAACGGTTGATGTGGCATCCGTCGCCTGTCGGATCTGATCGACCGATCTGACAGCACCATTGACTCCGTCTGCCGCGATTCCAGCGACATCTTCGGCCTGTGAATCGATCTGTTGGATTGATGCTGTGATCTCTTCGATCGACGCAGAGAGACTGTCGACGTTTTCGCTCGCCCGTTGTGTTTCCTCGGCTAGAATACCGGATCCTCTCGCGAGCTCTGAAGATGATGCATCAATCTGATCGACTGCCGCGGTCACTTCCTCACTGGTCGCGCTCAACGATTCGCCTGTCTCGTCGAGTTCAGTTGCGTCCGCTGTTAGTGCCTCGACGACGCTTTTGATGTTCCTCACGGCAGTCGTGAGCTGATCGTTGAGCTCAACGAACTCGTCGTACACCTCGATGGCTTCGTCGTATTCTTGCTCGGGTTTGGGGATCGTCGATTCGATGGTGAGATCCCCGGCGGCGAACTTTTGCAGCTTCACACCGAGATCTTCGAGAACCGATTCCTGATACTCGGCGAGGTATTCGGCTTGCTCTTCGAGTTGTTGTTCATTTTCGCGCTGGCTCTGGCAGTTCCGAATAAACGTTACTATGGTATCGATCAGCTCTTGTTCTTCGGACAGCCACGGGCCGTCATCCTCGTCTGGTCGAGTTTCCGTGTACACTATCTCTAGTTCAATCAACGTCCCTGCGCTGGTGACAGTGTCAGTTTGCAACGGGTGGTCTGTTTCGTGAAATCCGTCACTTTCGATGGCCGTT
>SL_4KL_010_BRINEDRAFT_10000055_pt1 | contig 42449 bp, 40 predicted proteins | sample SodLak_010_BRINE_2_FD_10664 | JGI IMG/M metagenome (IMG submission 10664) | reverse complement strand
GCTGCAGTCGAGCATGGGCTTGCAGATGGTGTCGGCCTCGTCAACTCCTCACGCGGGATTATTTTCGCCGGCGAGAACGCGGCCGAGGCCGGAGCCAGCGCAACACCTGGCGACGACGGCGGCGCGTACTTCCGGGCAGCGGGCGAGGCTGCGAAGACGCTAAAACGTGAGCTGAATCGCCACAGCGACTGACGCTGGGTCGGCCTCCACAAACCCCTCATTTTATTAACATTTATTCCGTTAGGCCGCTATGGAACGTGAAGGCCCCGGATTCCTCGCTGACCTCGCCATCTTCTATCTTGCATTTATGGTCTGTGCTGGCGTTATCGCGGTCGTTGGCCATTTTGTCCCCGCCCCATTTCGCATTCCGCTGGCACTGGCGGCAGTGTTCGCCGTGATTGTCGGGACACTGCAGTTGTATTACCGTCTGTACCTCGACGAGCGACCGATACTCGGAACGGAGTCTCGCTCACGGTTTGTCGTGCTTTCGATCCAGCTGAGCGTCATCGGATTCCTGATCGTCATCAGTTTTCTTCCATCCTCAATACATGGGGTGTCGGTCGTCGGTGCCATATTTTTGAGTCTGTTGCTCTCCTACGGCGCCGTCTACCGATGGGATCTGACAGGCTCAGCGCCGGAGAAGACTCAGAATTCGTAGATATCGACGCCGTCGGGAAGATCATCCCGATTTGGGACACTGTCCGGACGGTCGCCTGCCTCGGCAAGACACTCGACACACCAGCCGCTGTCCTCGTCGTAGTGACGTCGACAGGCTAACTGCCCGCAGCGATTGCAGGTTCCCTCGACCTCGGCGGTCGAACAGACCTCACAGAGGCCGGACACACTCATGTTTGATCGTATGTACTCTGGCCGTTTGAACACACCGGCGGCTCTGGTGAGTTTGCTTCCAGAACTTGGTAAAGAGCAGTTACGCAACTCCGAGACGATGTACTTAACTGGAGCGGCCGGCTGGTTTCTGGTAGTTCTAGGTGAGATGGGATGTCCGAACACCAACAGTCCGAACAGGGCGACGCGTCGGCGCTCCGGACGCCGATTGTCGCTGTTCTCGGCCACGTCGACCACGGAAAGACAAGCCTGCTGGATCAGATACGCGGTTCGGCCGTAAGCGAAGCGGAGGCAGGCGCAATCACACAGCATATCGGCTCGACAGCTGTGCCGCTCGATATCATCTCTGGGATCGCGGGCGATCTCGTCGACCCGACGGATTTCGATCTTCCGGGGCTTTTGTTTATCGACACACCCGGTCATCACTCCTTCTCGACGCTGCGTTCCCGTGGTGGCGCACTCGCTGACATCGCCATCCTCGTCGTCGACGTCAACGACGGCTTTCAGCCACAGACTCACGAGGCGATCGATATCCTTAAACGGACGAATACGCCGTTTATTGTCGCCGCAAACAAGATCGATACTGTCCCGGGCTGGAATCCAGAAACGGATCGACCATCGAAGCTTGCGATGGAGGCCCAGAGCGATCGTGTCGAATCCGATCTCAACGAGAATCTCTACGAGATTATTGGCCAACTCTCCGATAAGGGCTTTTCTGCAGACATGTACTGGCGGGTGAAAAACTTCCAAGCAAACATCGGTGTCGTTCCCGTCTCAGCCGAAACTGGTGAGGGGATTCCTGACCTACTGACAGTGCTGATGGGGCTCTCCCAGCGGTACATGAAAGAGGAGATGGCAATCGACGTGGAGGGTCCCGGACTCGGAACGGTACTGGAGGTAACCGATACACAAGGATTCGGTGCGACAGTCGACGCTGTCATTTACGACGGAACCATCCGCGAGGACGACACAATCGTCGTGGGCGGTCAGCGAGAGCCGATCGTCACGGAGGTTCGTGCGCTTTTGCAACCAAAACCACTCTCGGAGATTCGGGCCGACGACGAGTTCGAAAACGTTGAAGAGGTCGTCGCGGCACAGGGTGTCAAGATCGCTGCCCCGGATCTCGACGACGCAATGGCCGGCGCACCGATCCGTGTCGTCCGCGACCAGGATCTGGACGAGGTTGTCGACGCCGTCCAAGCAGAACTCGCTGATATCGAGGTGTCGACCGAAGAGGAGGGCGTGACAATCAAAGCCGATACGCTGGGAAGTCTGGAAGCGCTGGCGAGCACGCTCGCCGAAGAAGAGATCCCAGTTATGCAGGCAGAAGTGGGTGATGTCGCGCCACGAGATATCCGGATGGCCGAGACAGCAGATCACGGCAAACACCAGTCGATTCTGGGTTTTAATGTCGAAGTGCTAGACGATGCACGGGATCTCGCGGAGCAGGAGGATGTCAAACTGTTCGAACACGACGTTATCTACCGACTCATCGAAGGCTATGAAGAGCACGTCGAGGAAATCGAACAGGCCCAGCAGGAACAGGTACTCGAAAATATCACTCGGCCAGCCCGATTCGAGATCCTCGACGACCACACCTTCCGACAGTCCGATCCAGCAGTCGTCGGCGTCGAGATCCGGGGCGGGCTGTTGAAACGAAACTCACGGATCGTCAACTTCGAGGGTGACAAACCGGAACGGGTTGGACTCCTCAAGACGATCCAGAACGAGGGTGAGGACGTCGATGAGGCACGGACAGGCGAGCGCGTCGCCGTCTCGATAGACGGACCGACAGTTGGCAGACAGATCAAGGAAGGTGACGAGCTCTGGGTGGAGATCCCCGAAAAGCACGCGAAGATTCTGGAACAGGAACTCACAGAAGAGATCACTGGTGACGAACGAGAAGTTCTCTCGATGTATCTCGACAAACACCGGAATCAGGACCCGTTCTGGGGCAAGTGACTGTTATCAGTAACTTTCTATACTGCCGAGCAAGCCGGCCCGTCTGGTAGAAACTGTTGATCGTCTTTTGGTTTTGTAACTTGACCGCTCACTCCGGATTATTTCAGCGCTTCAATACGTACGTTCGATACCTTGTGGATCTGTTCTCCAATTCCTTCCCCATCACAGTCTGTTGTCGGGCACCGATAGTGCCATCCGTCTTCTGTTGCTTGTTTCTCCGAGAACTTGTTTCCACACTGGTCACAGAACATCTCCCCCTTCTCACAGTTATCCCGGTGAAGATCGAGTTCGAGTTCCGAACTGAATGTCCGCTTGCAATTCCGGCAGGTGTGTGGCATGGCTGTAAATACCCAGTTCTCTCTTAAAATTCCATCGGAACGTTTACTGCTTGCGGTTTTTTTCTTGCATATCCTGTCACCCCGGTAAGAGCGTACTACTGCTAGCAGAGAGGGGAAAAAACCGGGCGACATGGGCAGTTCGACCACCCAGTAACTCGGATTTGTATAAGCTGTGACTGTCTCTGTCGGTTGCGTCTATTTCGAGACAGGTGGATACGTATCTGTATCACCCTATTTTTTGCTAATTGAGCTCTGAATAGAGTGTGCTAGCGATTAGCCTCATAGTTTTCGTCCCACTGAAGACTCGGCTGCGTGACTTTCATCTCAGCGTACTGCGGACGTGGATTGATCATTGAAAAAGCTGGTCATACGAGCGCCCCCTGAGACGAAACCATCGGGCAAGAACAGCATACTCCGTTTCGGAACGGCGTAACTGTGTGTTAAATTACACGCTGGTTACTTCAGAAAAGAACTACCCAACGAAGTACCGGATGAATTCTCCGGCATCTGTGTGCATACCGGCACTCCCTACTGGTGGATTTCCGACGAAACCGATAGACGTGGCTGCCATGTTATAAATTCACACCACTAAAAAACCGTGATATAACCGGTAATATAACCCGGTAGAGGCGAAGGGTGGCGGTATTCACCGAGATAAGGGTGATAAAGTAAGCGGGGGTCGACCAACTGATAAGAGCGGCAGTTATCGGTACTGCCGACGAGGTGTCCAATATGAATACAGTCGAACAATGGAAAAAGGAGAAACACCCGCTCGAGATGATCGAGTTGGTGGAGGAGTTTGCAGAGGAGGGCCTTACCTTCGATGAGATCGAAGAGCGCGAAGGGCCAGGCGTTTGGGAACGAATGAAGTGGACCGGGATGTACACACACGGCGTCCAGCGTGGGTACATCATGATGCGGACGAAGGTTCCCGGCGGCTATCTCACACCGGAACAGGCCGAAGTGATCGGCGAGGTTGCGACAGAGTACGCCTGTGCTCCAGAGGAGTACGGTGGCGAGGAACAGAACGAAATCTGGGGTGATGCCTATCTGGACATCACCACCCGACAGGATATCCAGAAACACTGGATCGAGATCGAGGATGTCCCGGAGATCTGGGACAAGTACGACGAAGTTGGGCTGACGACGATCGGCGGCTGTGGTGACGGTGCACGAAACGTACTTGGCTCTCCGGTTTCAGGAATTTCGGATGAAGAGTGTTTCAACGCGCAGCCAGTTGTCGATGCTGTTTCGGATTTCTTCGAAGGCAACCGGGAGTACTCGAATCTCCCCCGGAAGTTTAAGATGACCATCACCGGGACCAAAACGGACTGCAGCCAATCCCAGATCAACGATATCGGACTCACTCCCGCAAAGAAGGAGATCGACGGCGAGTGGCAGTACGGGTTCCATGCGAAGGTTGGCGGTGGACTCTCGGATGGCCCACGAATGGCCTCCCCGCAGGATATCTTTATCCCGCCAGGCGATGCTGTCGAGTACTGCCGTGCAGTCGCACAGACGTTCAAAGAACTCGGCGACCGACACAACCGTGGTGTCTGCCGGATGCGGTATCTCGTCGAGCAGATGGGTCCAGAGAAGTTCGAAGCGGCCGTCCGCGACCGCGCAAGCGTCGAGTTCCCGACCCGTGGCGTCGATCTCACCGAGGGGTACGTCGGCGACTGGGTCGGTGTCCACGACCAGAAAACAGATGGGCTGAAGTTCGTCGGATTCAACGTCATCGCCGGCCGGATGGGTGGTGACGAGTTCGCCGAGGCGGCTCGCGCAGCCAAAAAGTACGGTACCGAGGATGCATCGGTTCGCCTCGCGACCGATCAGAACTTCATCATCACGCACATTCCCGAAGAGAATATCGGTGCGCTGATGAACGAGCCATTCGCTCGGAAGTACAAACCAGATCCGGGTCCGTTCTCCCGTGGCGCGGTGGGCTGTACCGGCTCGGAGTTCTGTAACTACGGTATCATCGAGACCAAAAACCGTGTCCGACGGTGGGCGAAAGCGCTAGACAAGCGCATAGACACACCCGACGACCTCGATGTCGTCCGAATGCACATGTCGGGCTGTTCGGCCTCCTGTGCACAGCCACAGATTGCGGATATCGGTTTCCGTGGTGAGACAGTTCAGATCGACGATCCTGAAGGAACCAAAAACGAAGAAGGAGACAACATCGTCGAAGGGATGGACTTCGGACTCGGTGGCTCGCTTGGCACCGACAACGAGTTCCTCGACTGGGTCGAGCACGCAGTGCCAGCAGACGCTGTGATCCCTGCACTCGAACAGCTGTTCGATGCGTATGCCGACGAGCGACACGAAGGCGAGCGGTTTTACGCCTGGTGTCGACGCGTCGACAACGACCGACTCCGGTCGATCATGCAAACTGCTGATGCTAACGTCTCCGGAGGTGTTGCCCATGGCGACTGAAGACGAACCGGAACTGGCAGAAGATGGACCGGCGCTCGGATCAGCTGATCCCGGTGTCGGCGAAGAGCCTGCCGAGGCCGAGGTGTTTGCGGAGAGCAGTCACCTTCCTGGAGTCCCTGATGCTGGTGGCTCGGGAACGAGTGTACCGCCGGTTTCTGAACAGAACGACAGAACACGCTCTGAGACGGAGCCGATTCCCGACCAGTCAGGGAGTGGTGACAGCTGTGGATCGAACTGTGGCTGTAAATCCAACAGCGAATCGAGTCAGCCGACCAACGCATCTGCAGCAGACAGCACTGCATCGACAGACGGCGGGCGAGCGATCGCCGATGGTGCAGGTGCAGACGCAGCCGGTGGCACACCGACAAACGTCGACGAGAACGGGGAACTCACCAATCTGACCTTTACCGAGCCGGCCGAAGACAAGAGCCAGCCACTCGCCGGTGAGGGACGTGGCGAGGCCACGGACCCGACCGACCGACCGAACATGCCAGGCGATGCGAAACTCGACACGCCGGGCTACGGCATCCGTGCAAAGATGAACGACATCGAAGAGCCAGATGACAAAACCTGGTTCATGGAGTTGGACGAGGGTGTCATCGACGCAGGTCGCTGTATTCAGTGTGGAACCTGTGTCGCTGCCTGTCCGTCAGACTCGATCGGAATCGGTGACGACGGGCTGCCGGAGCTCGTGAAGATGTGTACCGGCTGTTCGCTCTGTTGGGACTTCTGTCCGCGTGGCGGACTCCGCTACGAGCGCCAGTGGAAGATCACCGGCGGCGAGGACAACGTGAAGGGTGCAGGCGACCCAATCACCGAGTTCTCCGCCCGCGTGCAAGATGACTGGCGACACAGCTCCCAGGACGGTGGCGCTGTCACCGGGATTCTCATCCGCCTGATGGAAGCAGGTGAGATTGACGGCGCACTCATCGCTACCGAGTCTGAGGAGGATCCGTGGAAGGCAGACGGGTTCATGGCAACCTCGCCTGAGGAGCTAATCGAGAACACCGGCACCATCTACAACCAGACAATGGCGCTTGGTCATCTCGACTTCTCGAAGTGGGAGGACAAATTCGAGAAAGACTGGGACGACATCTCGCTTGCACTGGTGGGAACACCGTGTGAGATCGAGGGAATTCGTGCACTGCAAGACTTCGAGTGGGAATACGGCTCTCAGGAAGAAGGTGTGCGCGCGATTGATTACACGATTGCGCTGATGTGTACGAAGAACTTCAACTACCAGAAGCTCATCGGCGAGCAACTGCAAGAAAAACGCGATATCGATATCGACAACGTCGGCAAGATGGATGTCCTGCACGGCAAACTGATGGTCGACGATCTCGAGGGCAACCAGATCCTCGAAGAGGATATCGAGAACTTCCACGACGCTGCCCTCAAGGGCTGTGACGAATGTGCTGACTTCACTGGGTTCTGTGCGGATATTACCGTCGGCTCTGTCGGTTCCTCCGACGAGTACTCCTCTGTCATTGTCCGGACCGAGCAGGGTCTCGACGCCTGGAATCTCACCAAAGAGGTGCTTGATTACCACGATCTGGAGGACAAATCCGCAGTCGGGAAGCTTCAGGGTTGGGACAAAAAGAAAGCCTTCGAGTCGCTCAAGCGACCGTTCGATCCGGACGCGCCACGGTTTATCGACTACACCGACCACGTCGAACAGTACGGTGGCGAGTTGAACCCGCACGAAGCGGACCATTAACGTTCAGAGCTAAGTATTTGTAGCGCATATTTTTCGATGTGATACATCTGACAGAGGGTCTTCTCCAGACGCTTTTGCGACTTGCAGAAGAAAAAGATCCAGACTCAACGACGATCCCCCTGGATGTCACAACGGCGAGTAATCTCCCTGAAGCAGATCTTTCCGATGAGACACCAGTGTTCACCCACTTCTATCTCCCCAATGAGGGTGATGCGCTCAATGCAGTGTTCGGCGTCGATCTGGGACGACCAGCAGGGCAGACACCTGGTGTGTTTGTCTCTCACCCGCGTGGAGAACTGTTCGTGTCCAAACGTGACGAGCTGCGAGAAGTCGTATTCGTGGCGGTCCCTCCGTGGGAGCGGGAGTCGTTCAAGGCGTTCGACAGAAAAGGTGATAAAATCGAGTTCGGCGTGTTAGATATCGAACCACCAGACGAAGCCGGGCTTGTCTAGTACGAGCTGTCTGATCACTCGATATACCCAAGATCACGTAGTTGGTCCGTGATCTCTTCGAACTCGGCTTCCGTGAGCTCGCCCTGCTGTTGGTGTTGGATAACGATACTCCGGAGAAGGAATCGGACGAGATCACTCGTACTCTGGAAGCTCGTCCCCTCGATCGTCTCTTCGACGCGCTCGCTCAGCTCTTTTGGGATCGAGACAGTGGTGTACTCTGTCATACTCCATTCTTGGTGGTCGCAGGAATAGGCGTTGTGGGATCGACTGGATGCTCGGACGCAAACGATCAGAATTATACACGTAAGCATCATTCCATACATTGTGAGCGAACTGCTACTCGGCATCGGAATTCTCGTTTCGCTGTTTGTCGCCTACAATATTGGTGGCGCGACAATAGGGCCTGCGTTCGGACCAGCAGTCGGTGCGAGCGTCATCGCAAAAACGCTGGCAGCAGGGTTGTTTTCGGTTTTCTTTTTTGTGGGTGCGTTCACGATCGGTCGACGGGTCGTTGATACACTGGGAGAAGAACTAATTCGCAACACTGCTATTTTCACTCTCGAAGCGAACGTCGCCGTACTCTTTTTTATCGGCGCCGCGCTGTTTTTCGGAAACTACTTTGGTGTTCCTGCCTCGACCTCGATGGCTGCGGTCGGGGCAATCGCCGGGCTCGGACTTGCCGCTGGTGAACTTGACTGGGCCGTGATGGGTGAAATTGTAACCTGGTGGATCGTCGCGCCGATCATCGCCTTTTGGGTCTCCGGCGTCATTGGCAGATACTACTACGCCCGTCTAAACCGGCGCATCGAACTGGTTCAGAGTGATGGGCCGCTTTTATCAATCGACCGGTCCAGTATCATTCCTCGTGTAACTGCTGGGCCAAACACAACTCGAAAAGAGTTTGCCGGTACCATGATCGTGATTCTTATCGGTTGTATTATGGGTTTCTCGTCAGGAACATCAAACATCGCAAACGCAATTGCACCGCTGGTTGGCAGCGGCGACCTCGAGATGAACACGGGTATTATTATCGGTTCGTTCGCTGTCGGTGTCGGTGCGTTCACGATTGGTCGGCGGACACTCGATACGCTCGGAAACGATCTGACAGAGCTGCCACTGACGGCAGCGATTGTCGTTGCTTCTGTCAGTGCCACACTCGTTATTCTCCTCTCCTTTATTGGCATCCCAGCGAGCTTCGTCATCATCGCCACGATGAGCATTGTCGGGTTGGGCTGGGGACGGGCTACACGGACAACCACCGTCCAGGGAATGCGAGGCGGAGAAGAGACGCGTGTCTCTGTGGGTGCACTCGCAACTGACGAAGAGGGCGAAGAACTCCCCGAAATCGGACAAGAAGAGCCAGAAGATATTCCATCTGCGAGTGAGCTATTCAATCCAACGACAACCGCGCGGGTGATTCTGATGCAAAATGTTGTCCCGATAATTGCCACAGTTGGGGCGTATCTGACCTTCAGTTTCATCCCCGTCTTCGGATTGTAATCAAGCAATCGATTCCAACGTATCGATCAAAGCCTCCGGTATCTCTTCTCCAGGAACGACCATATCCACACAGTCAGTTTCGATTGCTCGCTCCGGCATTGCTGAAATACTCGCTGAATCTGGGCTCTGTGCGATTGCACTGCCGCCGACAGTCGAGACTCTCTTGATGCCTGCGGCGCCGTCCCGACCCATTCCAGAGAGCACGATGCCAACGATTGGTCCGGATGCGTGTTCGACGGCGGACTCGAAGGTCACATCGGCTGCTGGCCGCACGTTGTGAACAGGTGGGTCCTCAGAAAGCTCCACGACCAGTTCGTTGCCAGTATCACGAGTGACTTCCAGATGCTTTCCGCCGGGTGCAACGACCGCTTCATTGGGGCCAACCCGGCCTCCCATCTCGGCTTCGGTCACGGCAAGTTCCGAGATAGTATCCAGCCGGTTTGCAAATCGATCAGTGAACTGTGCTGGCATATGCTGAACGACCAGCAGACGCATGCCGGTGGTCGCCGGGATTGATCCAAGAATCGAATGGAGCTCTGCGGGACCACCAGTCGACGCTGCAATCACGACTGTCGGCGGCGTTTCCCACGATGACTGTGAGATATCTGTCGCTTCTGTCTCTGTTGGTGCTCCCTTCCCCATCGAAGCAGTTGGCTGACTGTCGAGATCAGCACTGGCGACGACACCGACCAGTTCGACGAGTTCGTCTGCGTACTTGACGAGACCGGTTCCCTGCGGTTTCATCATGAAATCGACAGCGCCAGCATCCAGTGCTTCGAGTGTGGTCTCTGCCCCCTCCTCGGTGTATTTACTAAGCATCACGACTGGCGTCGGATGGCTGGCCATGATCTCCTCGACAGCTTCGATCCCGTCCATGCCAGGCATCTTGACGTCCATCGTTACGACATCGGGCTGGTGTTCTCGGACAGCATCGATCGCTGCCTTTCCATTCTGTGCCTTTTTGAGGACAGAGTGACCACCCTCTTCCAGAATCTCGGCGATCTGGACGCGCATGAACTGTGAATCATCGACGACGATTACGTCAGCCATTTGTTTGATATGTTTTGGTCGGTTGTCTGCTCACCAGCTATCGGTCTTAACTTCGATTCGTGCCCCCTCACTCTCACCAATCCGCAGCTCCCAGCCATGTGCGCGTGCGATCTCATCGACGACTGCCAGACCGTTTCCGTCTCTATCACTGATGCCAGTGTACCCTTTGTCGAAGACGTACTCTTTTTCATTCGCTGGAATCCCCGATCCGTCATCGGTCACGTGAAATCCACGTTCCTCTTCCAGCGGACCGATCTGTAGCTCCAGCGGTCCCTCGTTGTGGACGAAGCTGTTTTGAATCAACTCGTTGAGAACACGACGAAGCCGTTCCGGCTCTGCACGGATCGTGGTGTCTTCGATACTCACTGTGCCACGGTCCTCCCCGGCGTACTTCCAACAATCTGTGGCAAGCGATTCAAGCGACAGCTGTTGGCTGTCGGTCACCTCCCGACCAGCCTTGATGAACGTATTTGCTTCGTCAGTCAGCGAGTCTATCTCGTTGAGCCCTTTCTCGACGTGGGCGATGTGTTCGCTGTCACATTCGGTTCGGACCAGATCAAGCCGACCCGCAGCGAGATTTAGGGGGTTGCCAAAATCGTGTGACACGATCGAACGGATCTCTTCTAACCGTTGTTTTTCGCGTTCGAACTCGGATCTGTAGCTGAGACGTTCCATGCTTGCCGTAATCACGTCCCCGAGTGACGCGAAGCTCTGTTTGACAGCTGGTTGTGTAAGATCCTCATCAGTATAGAGGTGGACAACCGCACGCACCGTGTCACCGAAGGGGATGCTCACTGTCGACGCTGCGGAGGGAACTGCATCAGTTGCTCGCAACTGGTTGTACTCTCTGTTCGAATCGCTATCCACCCAGATCTGTAGCTCACCAGTTTCGACGGCGCGTTTCGTCGCTGATTCTGCGGACTGTTCGATGCGGTCTGGGAGTGGCGCCGACGCCGACCGAATCTGGACTGAGCCGGACGGGAGTGGCTGACCGATCCAAGCGAACTGATTGGCTGTGTGCTCCGTGAATGCTGCTGGGAGGGTTTCACACAGTTCGCTCTGTGTCTCGGCTGCCGTCACTGATTGTTGTACTGTTCTCGTCGTTTCGAGTAACCACATCTCCGTTTGCTCCCCCCGTGATCCCATACGCTGTTATTAGTTTGGAATGCAAAATACTCTCTGTGTGATTGCCTGATACTAACTGGCCAATTACCGATTAAGGTAGGTGACTGATGGTACAAGACTACGCTCATCAGACCGCGCGAAAATCGCCAAGACGAGTCCCATCGAGGAGATACGCCTCACCATCGGCAAGCCCCTGTGGCAAAAACGGCGAGAGAAACTCCTGGCCGTCGACGTTGATCCAGGTCCCGCCCGAGAGTTCGTTGAACGCGGGAAAAACGATTAGCTCAGGTTCATTGCCCTGCTCCCCGTACTGTTCCTGAAAACCACTGGGATCAACCGTACCACGGAGCCATGCAGGCTCGATTCGACTCCCCCCGACGCTGTCTTCGAGACGAATGACGGGATGTTCGTGGCCAACACAGATCGCTCGTGTTTCGAAAAGCGATGGATTCGGCCACGTATGGCCGTGCGCGAAGCCGATATCACCGATACGAGCACCGCTCGTGGAACTAATACTGGTTTCGTGGTCGAGTTCGTCCAGTAGCCCCTCGATTTCGCCGTCGTGGTTTCCTTTGATCAGTGTAACCGGCACTGAGAGCTGCTCGACAAGTGCCTCGATCTCTTCGCGCTCTGAGTCCCATGGATCGCCGATTGCGTGGACGAGATCACCCAGTATTACCAGACGGTCGATATCGTTCCCGGCGATAAGTCCGAGCAGTCGCTCTCTTCGACTCTCCGCCTGTGAGGCGATCTCAACGCCGTCGCTCCGAAGCACTGCCTCGACCCCTGCGTGGTAATCCGCAATAATCAGGAGTCGCTGACCGTCGGCTGTGGCGATTGCTGCCCGCTCGTTCATCACTGGTTCGACGACCATTCAGATCGGCTTGAGCAGTGTATCGTCCGGCTCGTAACACTGCCCGTCCATCAGCGCGTCCTGAATGGCCTCCTCGACTGTTTCACGATCTGTGCCGTATCTGGCGTCCATCTCCGCTATCAGGTCTTCTCGGTCTGCACCGTCTCCAGCATCGAGTTCGCTCATCAACTCGACGACAGCTGCCTGAAGATCCTCGGGTTGATCGGCCTCTTTCTCGTCAGTTTCCCCCGTCTCCGATTCAGTGGTTTCGGCAACCGCACCATCGGCTTCTGCTTTGCTGTCGACTCCCTCCGAATCCTCCGGCTGCGCCGATTGTGTTGATTCGGCAGTCTCCGTCGTTGATGCAGTACTGTCGGGTTCGACAGCGGGTTCGCTTGGCTCACTCTCAGTCGACGCTGCGGAGTTGCTATCTGCTGGTGTGTCCTGCTCATCCGCTGGCTGCTCTTCTGGATCCGGTGTCTCGATTCCCGCCTCACCGGGCTCGTCTACTTCTGTTCCGCTCTGGAACTCTGTTCCGTACTCCTGTTCGATCTCCTCTCGCGTCTCCTCTTCAAGTTCGAACTCACCAGGATCGAAATCCCCGAGATCTTCCGGATCGGATTCCTCGACAGTTTCCGGGTCGGTGTCTGTAGAGCTATCCGCCTCACTTGGGCCATCCGTCGATGTTTCGGATGCTGTTTTAGACTCAGCTTCAGTCGATGATGGTGCCGACTCGGCGACGGACGAACTGTCTGTTTCAGTTATGTCTTTCTCGTCTTGCAGCCCACTGTCGGCTGTGCTTGTCTCCGGCTCCGTGGTGGTTGTCGTGGTTTCCGTAGGTACCGACTCCGCGGACTCGTCTGCAGTTGTTGTTCCCTCACCCTCCGCTGTCGAGGGCTCGATTGATGATTTGTCTGCTGTCGACGGTTCTTCAGCCGAGAGTTCTTCTGTCGACGGTTCTTCACCCGAGGATTCCGTTGTCGGAGATGTTTGAGTCGGAGAATCTTCCGTGGATGTACCGGAGATGACGGACTCTGGCGGTGAGTCACTCCCCACTGCGGCGAGGAGTTCGGCAACAGAGATTTCGCCTTGCTGGCCGGGTGCTCGTGTCTCCCCGTCAACTTCGTCTTTCTCACCGGCGACCACACGAGCCGCGTCGAGCGCCATCTCTCGAACGCTGTGCAGATAGCTCGGTGTTGGGTCGTAATGCTGTATTGCGAGTTCGATCCCGTGTGCCAGCCCGTCATCGGCCCCCTCTGCTCCAAGTGTTTCCCGGATCGGCTCTCCGTCGTCGAGTGCCAGTGCTCGGGCCATCCAGCTGATCCGTCTGTGGGTGTGTTCCGCGGCCTGTACGGTCCACCTGTCCCGTGTCTCGGCGTCGACCTCGCTGATCGATTCCGGACGGATCGAGGTAAAGACCTGGTCGCTGTCTTCCGGCTGGAAGGTCCGTGCTTTCCCAGTGACAGCGACAAACGTTGGTGGCTCCGCCCGCTCCAGAAACGCCTGTTCGTCCGGCTGGTACTGGCCAGCATACAGGACGAATGCGCCGGTCGGATCGACGACTCGGCCACGAAGAACGTCCTCACTCACCTGCTCGACCTCGGTGAGGACACCAACGAGAAAGAGTCTGTTCGCGCGGGCACCAGTCGGTGTAATAACGTAACTCGGCGCGCGCTCTTCGTCGCTTTCGGAGTAGGAGAAATCAGCTGTCTCGAACTCCGCTGCGAAGATCCGGTAGGCTACTTCGCGTCTCCCGGCACCGCTTTGTTCTGATTCGCTCATCCGTCCACCTCCGAGAGAAACTCTCTTGCCTGTGTTGCTGGTGGCTCGTTGTGTTCGGCAAACGACGACGCGTCGAGATTCGCACCATAGTCGTCGATCGTCAGCGAGCCACGCACACGGAATTCGCGGCCGACAACCTTCGATGCGATCCGTTCAGCGACAACCTCCCTGTCCATCGCATCCCGGGCGTGTTCCATCGCATCTGTGAGATCACCACCGTACACTTTTGCGGTCAGTTCGTCATCGAGAACGACTGTTACTGTTCCAGTCCCATCATCGAGGATGGCTTTGGTACGAAGATCATCCTCACCGTCGACCTCACCGTGGCTTCGACACTGCCCGTTCTGAGTAACACGACCACACTCCGGACAGCGCTCGATCAGCCCCGAGCCGTCCCGAATATCGACGATACTGCCGACGAGTTCGACATCGTACATCCCACCGGCGTCGATTGCCTCACGGATCGAGTGTCTTGTTGCGCTGGTGGCCACTTCGACAGTACGGCCGAGTTTGCTGACCGTCGAAAACTCCGAGACGTTCACGGAGGGAACGCCGCGAAACTCACGGATGAAGGCGTTCTCGATGCGAAGTGATACGCCTTCTTCGATCGCAGCCCGTGGCTCCCAGTCTGTAAAGGGGAGTCGCCCAGTCTCGTCACCAACTTCGCCGCTCAAAATCTCTGTCTCCCCGTCGCGGCCGTTGATTGTTTTGGATTCAACTTCGAGTACCGTGACCTCGACATTGACACCACGGTCGCCCGGTTCCAGCTTGGCGAGTGTGCTGTCACCGCCGATATCGAACGGAACGGACAGTTCGGTATCGACGCGGTCGATCTCTGTTGACTCACCCAGATTTAGCTCCGGTCTGTCATCCCACTCACGAACGCCCGCGTTCCCGATCTGGATCGTCTCCCCGGCTTCGAGTCCGAAATCCTCCCAGGACGTATAGGAGATTTTCCCGGTCTCGTCTGCGAGTTCGCCCTCAAAAATGACGTGGTTGTCACCGTTGTACTGGATCGAGCGTTTCCCGACAGAGAGAACCCGCACGGTGGTCGCGACGTTGCTGTCTCCTGTAGATATCTCTTCGATGTTCTTTCTGGAGACGCCTGTGCTCTCGGAGCCATCGCCGTATTTCCGTCTGAGGCTCTGTTTTGCCTCGTCGACAGGGACGCTGTACGATAGCAGGTTTTCGAGATCGGCTTTGACCTCCTCTTTGTCAGCGCCGAGGTCGGAGGCAAGATCCTCGGCATGGTTTTCGAGTTCCATACGCCCGATTGACGCCGCCATTACTAAAATCGTTATGTGCGCTGCAGACTCCGTTATGACTCTTCGACGACTTCGGCACTGATTTCGTAATCCGAGAAATCGTTTCCGTCTTCGTACACGTCTTCGAAGATGAGGATAACTGTCGGTGCGACACCACCACCTCCTTCGATTGGCTCGCTCTTTTCCCACTGTTTTGGCTCACCACCCGGCGGCTCGTGGCGAAGCGTGGCTTCCAGGACACCTTCTCCACGCTCTGGTCGCTGGTTTTCGACGACGATTCTGGCAACCATATCCTCGGGATAGGTTGCATCATCCCAGCGATAGCCCGGAGAGTGGACGAGGTCGGTCGAGACGACGAGAAACTCCTCGGGTTCGTCGGTCCCGAGATTCGCATCGAACGCGCCAGTACAGCCTGCTGCAGCAGCTGCTACTGCCGCAGTTCCAACACCGAGGAACTTCCGTCTCGAAAGTCGCTTCATCTGCCTCTTTATAAGTCACTGACGAACTTGTACGTTCCGGGAGAATCCTGGCGGACGAACATTTAACGGCCCAACGAGCGTACAGCAACCGAATGGGAAACAACGAGCTCGACACTAAGGAAGTCGCAGGGATCTACGACGAGCTCCTCAAGACGTACAAAACGGAGTGGGAGTATCGCGGTCATCGGAGTTTGCATCTCTCCTACTACGACGACGAGCACGACAAGCCCGGCGAAGCAGCGATGAACACCATGCGAGTGCTTTCCGAAGCAGCCGACATTACCGAATCAGATCGATTACTCAATATCGGCTGCGGCGCAGGTGAGGACTCCGTCTGGAACGCGAAAGCCTACGGCGTCCCCGTGATTGGTGTCAACATCAGCGAGACCCAGCTTGAAATCGCCCGCGAGAACGCACGCGAGCATGGTGTTGAGTCGCTGACGACGTTCAACTACGACGATTTCCAGACACTGGAGACGATCGACGATAATTCTGTGACAGTCGTCTGGGGACTCGAAGCGCTCTCACACTCGCCGGATAGAACGGAAGCACTGGAAGCGGCACGGCGAGTGCTCACTGCTGATGGTCGCGTCGCCTTCACTGATCTGTTCATACGGTCAGATATTGACTCACTCTCTGCATCGCAGAGAGATGATATCGAAACGATAAATGAAGCACTCGGTGTTCGGCTCGGGACGATCAAACAGTTCAAGGAGACACTCCAACAGACACAGTTCCAGCAAATCGAGATAACGGATCTGACAGAGGGAATTCGAACCTGCACGGAGCGGCGCAAGAAGTTTGCGCGGGTCGCACATCCGGTAGGTCGGCTGTTGGGTAAAGTCGGGATCGCATCAGAAACACAGATTGATGGGCTCGAAGCATCCGCTCGGATCCACGATCTCGTTGTCGATGGCGTACTTGGGTACTTTATGATCGTCGCAGATCGTGGCGAGAGTGGAGAGTGAACCGTCGAGACGATCAGACGTCGATGCTTGTCGATTCGTCTTTCCGCTCGAAAATTACTTCGAGGACCCCGTTGTTGTAGGTAGCACTCGCCGAGTGTTCGTCCACACGCGCCGGCAGTGAGATGCGTTCGTCGTACCGTCGCTCACCACTATCCGCCTCGAGCTGGAGTGTCTCCCCATCACACTGTAGCTCGATTTCTTCCTTGTCTACACCTGGGATATCGGCGATGACACGGATCTCGTCCTCGCTCTCGTGAATGTCGAGATGCATATTTGCCCCCGTTTGTTCGCTGGATCGACCCGAGCTGTGTTCGAACCGGAAGTTTGCCTCGGGTCCCATCATTTCGTTCATCATTCGCTCAATTTCGCTGAAAAACTCGTCGAACGGATCGTTACGGTCCTCGTCTCTCATGGAGAGTCTTTAGGTCCATATGGTTGAAAAGCCTTCGGCAGCCATGCATCCACTCCTCCAGTTCGTCTGCCATGTCTCGAAGGGTAGTTTGGCCAAGATCAGATCCCGACGCCTTTTGTATCCCACCACCGTACTTTTTCCATGGACGATACGACACAGCGAGTGGCAGTCTCTTGTCCGGCATGTTCTCCGGATGTAGAGACGGTCCACGAAATTTTGAAACCGGGCGGTCAGGCGACAGTACGCTGTACGGACTGTCAACACGTACATAAAGAGCAGCTCCCATCAGAGCAGAAACTCTCGAAAGATGTCGTCGTCTCCCAGGATGGGGAGTCATTTTCTGCCTCAGTCGACGTCCCCGAGGATGAACAGCTCGCGGTCGGCGAAGAGTTCCTGCTCGAAACTGACGAAGCGATCATGACTGTCAGAATCACGAGTCTCGAACTCGACCAAGGGAGGACGGAAGAAGCTCCCGCAGAAGACGTGCGAACACTCTGGACACGCGCCGTTGGGAACGTAAGCGTCAACGTCACTGCACATCCAAAAGGTGGAGAGCACGACGAAACCCGCAGCTTTACACTTCAGGTCCCCGGCGATTACGAGTTTGTCGTCGACGAGACCGACGAACTCAGTGGTGAGGAGTTTACTGTCGAGGGTATCCTTCTCCGTGACGATGCGACTGGTTACGAACACGAGAAACTCGATTTCGAGGGCGATAGCGCGGTCGCGAAGGATATCAAACGGCTTTATGCGAGAGACGAGTCGACAAGCGCCTGGTCAGCATGGTAAGATGGACTACGAGCGCGAACGCGAACAGCTGGTCGACCGGCTCCGTACCCACCGAGAGCTAAGCGAACGGACACTGTCGGCGATTGGGGCGGTTCCACGTCACGAGTTCGTTCCGGAGTCGAACCGCTCGGCTGCATACAGGGATACGCCGCTTCCGATCGGTCAGGGACAGACGATCAGCGCACCGCATATGGTCGCGGTCATGATCGAACTACTGGAACTGCAGGAAGGTGAGCAGGTGCTCGAAATCGGAACTGGCTGTGGCTACCACGCTGCAGTCACTGCCGAGATTGTCGGTTCGTCGAATGTCTACAGCGTCGAATACCATCCGGAGCTTGCAGAAACGGCACGAAAGACACTCGAAAACGTGGGCTATGGCGACATTTCGATTACAACTGGTGATGGCCGTGACGGCTGGCCAACGCACAGCCCATACGACGCGATCTATCTCACCTGTGCCGCGGACAGTTTTCCTGACTCCCTTTGCGAACAGCTTCGAGATGCCGGGATTATTCTCGGACCGATCCGGAACGGCGGCCAGAACCTTTTGCGTGGACGATTGCAGGAGGATGGATCGCTGGATATCACCGAACATGGACAGGTCCGGTTCGTCCCACTCAAGTAAGGTAGCACGAGACCGCCAGACGGCAAAGTTCCGTGAGCGGTTGATTCATTACCGTTCAGGACGTGCACACAACATGGACCCCGCTGTACTTCGGGACGATATGGTGGACAGTCTGGAACACCCGAGCAAGGGCTGTGTCCAGAGCAACTCCATCTCAGTCGCGATGCGGGAAGTTCCTCGCCACGCCTTTGTCGACGACGAGCGAAGCGCGTACGCAGACCGCCCATTTGAGCGGTTCGGAACACGCGTTCTCGCACCGAGTACTGTTGGCCGTCTTCTGGAAGCGTTGGAGCCATCGGACGGCGACTCGGTGCTCGTTGTGGGTGCTGGTGTCGGCTACACCGCTGCCGTCCTCGCAGAGATCGTTGGTGTCCGAAACGTCCACGCGATTGATATCACCCGCCGACTCGTTTACGAGGCGCGCGATAACCTCTCGGAGGCAGGCTACAGCGAGGTGCTCGTTGACCGACGAGATGGTGCCGAGGGCCTCCCGGAGTACGAGTCATACGACAGGATCTTGCTCGAAGCGGCAGCTGTTCGACCACCGACGAAACTCGTCGAACAGCTCTCCCCGGACGGTCGCCTCGTGATGCCACTCGGTGCCTCCGAGCAGTCACTGTCTGTCGTCGAGTCGGACGGCTCGGTCACCCGACTGGGTGGCTGTGCGTTCGATCCGATGCTGGTCGAAGGCGAGCAAGCAGACACTGTCGAGCGAAACAGGACCCACCGCGAGGATCGGGAGTTTGCGAAACGCGATGCTCGCCGCCGGAAAGGCTGGGAACTCGACTGGATTGACTGGGACTAACTCTCGATGACCAACACCCCGGTGTTCTCCTGTTCGTCGACGTAATCACCGTGGGGTGGCCGAATATCGAGTTCGATCCGACCCTCATCCTGGTTCAGCCCTAACTCGGGTTCGATATCCAGGGTTGCAACACCGTCGGGGTCAGTTTCAGCACGCTCGATCGATTCCAAATCAGCTGTGTCGCCGCTTGCGATCACTGTTGCACCTTCGATCGTGTCACCATCCGGGTCAACAACAGTCACGTTTACCTGATGCATTTCGCCGGCCTCAACAATATCCGGGTCTGGCTGTGTATCCAGTTCCGTCGTGTTGATGCTTCCAATCCCACCGATAACACTCGTCATCACCCCGAGACTGGCTACTCCGATGACCAGCGCGATAACGAGTCTGATTGGTAATCCTTCGATTGCACGTTCGTCCTGCCAGATACTTCTCTCTGACATAGGCCGTCTGGTCGGTTTTCGGTATAAAAAACTACCGCTGTGAGTCGTGATCTTAGGAGCTGGCGTTGTAGGTCACATCGACGCTGTAGGTGACAGATACGTCATCCTGCGCAATCGCTGTTGGGGGTGCGTCGTCATCCGCGACTTCTGTTTCGACAGCGCGATCATCGAATGTCGCCGGCGTGAACTGTTGCTGGGAGGCATCAACCGATGCGACGGTCGTCACCTCGAGACCACTTGCGTCCGCGATGGTCTCGGCTTGATGAGTTGCATCGTCCATTGCGGCTTGGATTGCGTCATCACGAAGCTCGTCACGCTGGTTTTCGGAGAGTGTAAGTTCGACATCACCGATTTCGGCACCACTGTCGACAGCCTCGTCGATTACCTCACCGACACGGTCGGGATCATCGAGGGAGATATCGAAGACGTGAGCGCCTCGGTACTCGGGACGATCCTCTTCTTGATTGTGTGGGTGCCGTTGTTGGCTAACGTCGAACTGGCTGGTCTCGTACTCGATGCCAAGCTCGTCAAGCGCTGCAGTCAGTTCGTCCGAACCGGTTGCAAGCTCGTCGCGAACCGTATCAATGTCATCGTCCTCGGCAGTGATCGCAACTTCGAGAGATGCTGAATCAGGAGCAGTCTCGGCAGAACCCGTTGCAGAGACTTCGATCGAATGATCTGCAGTCGATTCGTCGTCAGCCGCTTCCTGTGCGCCGGCACTTCCAAACGCGGTCATTGCGCCGACCCCTGCAAGCGCAAGCACCGCGAGCGCTGCGACGAGGAGGGCTATGTAGTTACGCTGCATACACAGTTGAGTACCATCGAGTAGCGTAAATAACAGCCGTAGGTACAAACAGTCGTTTGAGTCATCCGAATCAGGCGACAGGTCGGTGATGCTGACGGCGACAAAAGACAGGGTTTATTATCCACAGCCACAGACTGGGTAATGTGCTCGGTTGGTGTAGTCCGGCCAATCATATCGGCCTTTCGAGCCGATGACACGGGTTCAAATCCCGCACCGAGCACTCTTTTGAGGAACGGAATGAACAGAAAGAACCACTGATTTATGCCGCAGTAGACACTCGCCTTCAGCAGCCGACCTGGCAAAGTTATAAAGAACTTGGGGGTAAACCAGGGGATAGAGACATGACTTCAGTCGTCACTTCTTTTTCCAGACTGTTCGGTCTGCTCCAGAACATACTGGTGTTTCGCTGGAGGGAACGATGGAGATAGACGAGGCCAGGCAGTCGACCGACGACGTTATCGAGGAAGTCGAGAGAGCAGTCATCACTGACAGGGAGTTTCTCGAGACAATTCTCGCCGGATTGCTTGCGAGAGGACACGTCCTCATCGAAGATGTTCCTGGAACAGGAAAGACACTCACTGCACGGAGTATCGCAACTGCACTGGGACTTTCCTTTTCACGCATCCAGTTCACCCCGGATCTCCTGCCTGCAGACGTGACTGGAACGCACATTTTCAACGAGCAGACTGGTGCATTCGAGTTTCGTGAGGGGCCAATCTTCAACAACGTCGTTCTTGCGGACGAAATCAACCGTGCACCGCCAAAGACACAGAGTGCCCTGCTCGAAGCGATGGAAGAAAGACAGGTTACCGTCGACGGCGAGACTCGATCGCTTCCGGATCCGTTTTTTGTGATCGCAACGCAGAACCCGGTCGAACAGGAAGGAACCTTCTCTCTGCCGGAAGCACAGGTTGACCGGTTCATGGTGAAAACGAGTCTCGGCTATCCAGATTTCGAGGGCGAACTTGCCCTGATGAAACGCCGCGCGAGCCGAACAACCCGGAGTCCCTCGGTCGAGACGGTACTTTCGACAGGAGGTGTCGAGGAGCTTCAACGAACCGCCGAGAGTGTTCGTGTCGACCCCGATCTCATGCGTTATGCCCTGGAGATAACCCGTGGGACGCGAGCCGATTACAGAGTTCAGATTGGTGTCTCCCCGCGTGGCTCCCAGCGGCTGTTCGAAGCAGTTCGTGCCCGTTCAATAATCGACGGTCGCGAGTACGCGACGCCGGATACAATCAAACAGGTTGCAAGACCAGTTCTCGCCCATCGCCTGGTGCTGACGCCGGATGCGTCGGTCAACGATATCGAGAAAGAAGCCGTTATTACCGACGTTCTCGACGAGACCCCTGTGCCAACCATCGAATGATTGGTAGCGGATATCGGTGATATCAGGTTGGATGTGGCACTCGACGCAACGCCGCAAACAGACAGACGACTGCGAGTACCAGCACGACAAGTGCCGACAGGGGCTGCCCGCCTGTCCCAAGTTGGTAGGTGAGAAACCCTGCCCCGCCAGTCAAGATCCCAACAGCCGCTGTCCGAGCAGCACTGAATAGCTCGATCTCGCTGGTTCGAGCATTCTGGCCCAACTGTCTCCCGATATCGACCGCTCTGTGTCCAGTCTCCCACGCGAGTACGGCTGCGACAACACAAAACAGAATTACAGCGACTGGTGCGCCGTTCATTCCCGCGGCGAGAGTTCCCAGGAACAACCCGGTTGCGCCAGCGGTAATCAATCCAGAGACACGACGATAGAAGCCAGTAACTGATAACAGCAAACCCAGTGCTGCGAGACTGATTGCTTCTGTCCCGAACGGGCTGACTGCTGTCACGACAAGGCTACCTGAGACGATGCTTACTACCGTGCTAATACGAGCTGGTGACCGATTTATTTCGATCATCGTAACCCATGTGCCAGAGCTGCCTCCAGTTTTTCGCCTCGCTGCCAGTCAAATACTGGAATCCCCGACTGTCGCAAATCTGTCCGAAGCACGCCTCTACTAACACGCATGAGGCGCTGTGTGGGAGTGTCACTCACTGTTGGATCCGGACTGATCACGGTCACCGGATGACCGTGTGCTTCGAGCGTGCGAAGCGAATGCAGCATCTGTCGATCACACAGTGGCGTAAACACCACGAGCTGTGCATTCCTAGGGAGCCGACGTAGAATCCGTTGCATCCAGAGCACCGATTGATCGGAATTACTCGGTGGGACGGAGCTGAATCCAGCGTCAGTTCCGAGCAATTCAATGCCACGATACCTGTGGGTCGTTCCGGTTCCAGGGGGCAACCAGCCGTCACGAGGTCCAAGCGAAACGATACCGACCTGATTTCCACCATCGAGTAGTCGGGTAAACACTCGGCCAGCCCCCGAAACAGCGCGATCGACTACAGGTGCCCCAGTTCGTCGGGGACCAACGTAGGCCGACTGACTGGTATCGACAGCGACGACGACAGTCGCAGTTCGTTCTTCGCGGAACTGGAGTGTGGTCAACTCACCTGTCCGCGCACGACGGTTCCAGTCGATCTGTGTCAACGGATCACCGGGCTGGTACTCCCGGATCGACTGGAATGCAAGCCCCTCACCTGCCGTATCTGTGTCGACCTGTCCTGTGTATTGGATAACCTGCCGTCGTAACGGCACTGATTGCTGGACGGCGCAGGCCGATGGGACACAACGGAGTGTTTCCGAACTCTCGTCTGCTAGATACAGTGTCTGCTCGATAGAACCCGAGAGGTTTCTGACCAGTGCGAGCATCGGACCGAACTCGTGGGTTCCGCGTCTTGCCTCAACTGTATAACTCAGTTCGACTACCTCCCCTGGCCGCAGAACACAGCCACGACGTGGCGAACCGTCGGTCACGGTAAGTAGTTCCGGGACGCCATCGACGAGACGTAGATCAGTGATCCATTCGGTTCCACGGTTCTCGACAGTGACTGTGACAGCTATCTCGTCCTCTGGCTCAGGCTCCGTATCACTCACCGCTCTGGTTATCGATAGTTCGACACTGCCCAGTGGGAGCAGGCGAGCGTACGCGAGGTATCCAATGCCGACGATTGCGCCCAGTAGAATTGCAGGCGTCCGCGTAAGTATACCGAGTCCAATACAGAGCAACACAACAAAACCGACTCCTGTCCAGTGATCTGTCTCCTGTCGAGCTCCGCTAGTGGTTGCTCCTTGTAGTTTGACAGCACCAGAGGTGACAGTCGTTTCTCTGTGTGACTCATTGTCCTCGGAACCAACCTGGTCCTCTTCCTCGTTCGTCGGTGACTCCCGCGTGTCCCTGTGGGTGACAGCTGCGGGTGATGTCGCTACGACTTCGTCTACGACCCTGTACAGTATACTCTCCGATCCAGCGACGAGGCTCTGGAGTCGATTTTTCAGAGAGTGACGTGAATCTGCATCATCATCGAAGAATGCAGCGACACGTCCCTCGCTCGTCCAGGTTCCTTCTCGAAGCTGTGTCGCTGCTTCGGCTTCGGAGTAGTTTTCATAGCGGGTAAGTACAGCGACTACTGCTCGCTTGAGACCGGCTTTGGTCGAACTGTGTATAGACGTGTTGGCCACGTCACTGCGAGGAAAGCTATCGAGCGTCTCGTCGAGGGAACTTCCTGGGACGTCTGTCGGCTGCGAGCGTTCGACAGTTGGTGTCTCTCGGGAGCTCTGATCGGCTCTTATCCGTGAACGAGCGACAGTGTAGGCGTACAGCAACACGCCCACGCCAATCACAATCAAGATCCCCTCGGAACCAAAACTAGGGAGCAATCCAGGGAGAAACACCTCTAATATGCCGACTGCGAAGAGTACGGACCCAGCGCCGACCAACAGTCGACTACTGGGCATCTGTCCCTCCGTACTTTTTCTCAATCCGTCGCAGTATCTCGATGGCTCGTTTCTCCCGGTCGGTGGTCGGGGTGTGCCCTCCGTATCTCACGTCCTGGAACAGTTCCGTAAGTTCATCGACATCTTCACGGTCAAGTCCAGCCTCGAATGCAGCGGTCGCAAACTCCTGTGGTGTCGTCGAGGAATCATTCGGAACTGCCAACTGCTCGGTCATCTGCTCCCAGGCGCGATAAATTGCGTTATCTGCCCTTACATCCCCTCGTTGACCTTCCAGCCTATCGGCGGTAGTGCCCGCAATCTCGCCGACTTTCTTGTCGGGCGCGTTCGACTCACCGTCTTCAGGACTGTTTTCTGTAGCCGTCGATCGAAGTACCCACAGCAACACTCCAGTGATCAATCCAACGATTAAAATAACCAGTACGGCAAACGAGGTCGCCTCCCCAGAGGTGTCACTTCCGCCGCCATCATCACCATTTCCACCGCCTGGATCACCGTCCCCATTAAGAAACGGGACACCGTCAGGTATCGAGAGATCCCCCACGAACTGGAGGAGAATCCAGAACAGAAGTACTACCACAGCAAAGACACCCAGCACTGCGAGCGCTTCTCGACGATACAGAAGAATATACAGTAAAGACCCGACAGCAGCGACTGCGAGCAGTATGAATAGCACACGATCGAAGGACGTCGACAAACCATCGGTGCCAGTAGCGGTACTATTGGGCGGTTCAGACTGGTTGATCCCGACATCCTCTGCTGTCGACTCACCACCCTCTTCGCCACCGCTTTCAGTCTGGCTTGTTTCCGGAACTGTTGCTGCAGAGAGCCCGAGTGCTAGCACCGCCAGCGCGGTGATACCGATGACGAGGGCAGTTTGTCGGTCCACAACAGCAACTTAGACGAGACTGACATATACATTTTGTACGGAGGCACTATTCGTTCTTTTCCAGAAGCGTCAAAAGGCGAACTCGCCCGATTCATCGGCTCTCATACTGCCGGTTGTACGCAAATTACAAATCTTGAACCCCGGGTGGCAAATACTGTACCGAATGTACAGCCGGCAATATCAATAACCGGTCCCTGTGTGGGCTAGGTTGAATCATACAACCGTGAAGGTAACGCGTGTTCGAACTTCCCAAAAAGAATAAAGTCCTCGGCTGTTACCACTCGACTTCGAACTGCTTTTTGTCATCTGGCGTTCCGTCGACGACATTAACACGGGCGTAGGATGAACCATGCTCCTCTGCTGTCCCCTTTATCATTCCTTCCTCCCACGCTTCTGGGTACGGGGTGGTCGAGGTAATACGTGCAGTTGTATCACCCGTTTGATCGAAACTGTACCCGCCATCCACGTTGCGGTGGTTTTTCTCGAACATGTCGAGAAGACTCTCTAGGGCTTCACCCGGCGATTCCGGAGATGTTGGCCACGCAACGAACGCAGGTGTCGCTTCACCGATTTTTGTCAATGCATTTTTGCCGACATCCTCTTCGACAACAGTTAACACCTGTATAAAGCTCTCGACCGGATACCACTCATCTGGCTCCGGATCCGGTTTTTCGATGCCATGGTCGTCGAGAATATTTCGCATCCGACTCTGGAAGACCGACATAACACCATCAATACAGACGTTTACTTTCTCGCCGATCACCTCTCCGTCGTGTGTTTGTGTAATACTCATTGTTCATCACCCCCAGTAGTGGCGACTGGCGCATCTTTGTCTGCCTCCCATTCAGTGAACGAGCCATCGTAGTTTGCCGCTTCCACATCGAGCAACTCGTAAAGAGCGAACCACGTAATCGACGCCCGTTCCCCGATCCGACAGTACGAGATCGATTCAGCGCCATCGAGGTGCTCGCTGTAGATCTCTTCCAGTTCCTCCGGATGTTTGAACCTGCCATCCATATCGACCGCTTCCCCCCACGGGATATTTTTCGCGCCCGGGATATGCCCCTCGCGGTCGGTCGTTTCAGGAATCTCGGCAGGCGGCTTTTCACCCCGGAACTCCTGTGGGTTCCGCACATCGATGAGAGACGCGCTGGATTCTACAGCGTCCTCGACATCGGGTTTCAGCGCTCTGATACTGTCGTTGGTCCCAGAGACGGTGTACTCCTCTGTCGGATACTCCGGCTGGCTGCCAGTAGTTGTTTCGTATCCATTCATCTCCCAGTACCGGCGCCCACCGTCGAGCAACTGGATATCTTCGTGACCATAGTACTTCAGTGTCCAGTATGCGTGGGCAGCAAACCAGTTTGCTTTGTCCCCGTATAATACAACAGTGGTTTCGTTGCTAATCCCCAGTTCCCCAAGGAGTGGTTCAAGTTCGTCGCCATCGAGTATTTTTCCACCGAGGCCGCTGTTGATGTCTTCCTCCCAGTCAATCTGGACCGCACCGGGTATGTGCCAATCGTCGTAAACTGCCGGCTCCATGTCAACCTCGACGAGTCGGCAGTCGCTGTCGTCAGACGCGAACCGTTGCAGATTGTTCGCAACCGATTCAGCGCTTCGTATGCTACTGTGGCTTGGATAGTGTGTCATAAGGCGACACTAGCTGGATATTGAGTATCAATTCTAAAATTGCTATCCGAATTTCCCAAAGACAGAGAACAGATACAGTATTTTTAAATATGAATACTGGCGGAAAAGCAACAGAGTACGTAATCAATAACCAGTTACAGCCAGAAAATCGGGAATTTACCGGTATCAGAAAACTGGCATCTCGGTTCGTCTGTCACCCGTCTGACGGAGAGTTATGGTGTTAGACGAGTTGGGAATAGATATGGCTGAAACGGAACGGATTACGGTCGCCGAAGCGAGCGGCGGCTTCGGAGGATCAGAAAAGCCCGGGACCGAGGTATCGCTACCGGTAGTCGAGTTGCTCACTGGCCGGGGCTTTGTCACCGGTAAATCGGGGAGTGGGAAATCGAACTCGGCGAGCGTTATCGCCGAGAAACTGCTTGACAACGGCTTTGGGATCCTGATCGTCGACATCGACGGTGAGTACTACGGCCTCAAAGAAGAGTACGAAATCTTACACGCTGGCGCGGACGAGGAGTGTGACATACAGATTACCGCAGATCATGCCGAGAAGCTCGCCTCACTTGCGCTCGAAAAGAACGTTCCGATCATTCTCGATGTCTCTTCGTATCTCGACGAAAGCGAGGCTCAAGAGGTACTGACCGCCGTGGCACGCAGCCTCTTCGCGAAGGCAAAAAAGCAGAAACAGCCGTTTTTGTTGCTTGTCGAGGAGGTTCACGAGTACATCCCCGAGAATGGCTCCGTCGGCGAGTGCGGGAAAATGTTGATCAAGATCGGCAAACGGGGGCGAAAACACGGGCTGGGCATCTGTGGCATCAGCCAGCGACCGGCGGACGTGAAGAAAGATTTCATCACTCAGTGTGACTGGTTGCTCTGGCACCGGCTCACGTGGAACAACGATACGAAGGTGGTCGGACGGATTCTCGATAACGATTATGCGCAAGCAGTCGAGGATCTGAACGATGGCGAAGGATTCCTGATGACAGACTGGGCAGAGACTGTCCAGCGCGTGCAGTTTTACCGCAAACAGACCTTCGATGCGGGAGCAACACCAGGACTTGACGATTTCGAACGGCCAGATCTCAAAAGCGTAAGTGACGATCTTGTCTCCGAACTGGAAGAGATCAGTGACGAACAGAAACAAAAAGAAAACCGCATCGCAGAACTACGGGAAGAACTCGACAAAAAGAACTCCCGCATTGCCGATCTAGAGCGTGAACTGCAGGATGCCAGAGATCTCAGCAGGATGGCCGAGCAGTTCGTCGAGGCGCTTGTCACAGAAGTCAACGGGCCACAGCCCGGCAAAACAGAACGCGAACGGATGCGTGAATCAGCTGTTGTCAAGCAGCCAACAGAGACAGCGTCCCAGCCAGACTCTGCGGAAGGATCAGCAGACGAGGGTCCGGAATCAGCAGCTGAATCCGACGACGCGGGTGACGGTTTCATGACTGCCTTGGCGGAGGCCGAAAGTTCGGATGACACTGGTGGTTTCGAATTCTTCGGGGAGATGGGCAGGGATGAAAGCGAGGTTGCGTCGACCGATGGCGGGTCAACAGTTGCCAAGAACGGCGATCATACTCCTGCAGGGAATGGTACCGAGACAGCTGCAAAAGCGGGTGAGGATACTCACTCGACAGAGGCTGACGAGACCGAACCAGCGACAACCGAGCAGGACACCGACCGCTCGTTCAGCAGCGATTTCAGCGCTGAGGCAATCATGGAGGCGCTGAACTCGGCGACGAGACGATCCCGCGACGATATCGAGCGAGACCGTTCGTTGACTCCTCGTGAACAGATCGAACAGTCGATGCACGACGATGCAGAGTTCGTCGGGAACACCATAGAGGAGTCACAAACGGATGAGTTAGATGAAGCAAAATCGTCCGATGTCAAGGAAGATGATCTCGCAGATAAAGAGCCTGACTCACAGGACGATTCTGACTCCTCGGCTGATGAGATTGACTTCAGCGAGGAGCCGCTGACCGTCAGAGAGCTGAAAGCAGATATCGCGGCCTACCCGACAAAGTCGCGGAAGATGCTGGACGTCTACAAAGAACAGGGGCCTGAAACGCCGTTGAACGCACATTTCTCCGCTGGTGGCGATGGCAGCAGAACCGATGCATACGCTCACAACCGTCGTCTCCGGACACGCGGGCTGATCGAACACGTTGGCCGCGGGAACTACGACTACCGGATGCGGGAGCTACTCACAGAAGAGCTACCGGAATCGTTCAACCGGGACGAGATCGACGCTTTCGCGTCCCGAATCGAACAGAACGTAATTGACGAGTAGTTACAGCGGTTCGACGAGATCTTCGAGTGCTGCTGCGGGGTCCTCGGCTTTTGCGACACCGCTTGCGAGCAACACCCCATCAGCGCCGAGTTCTTTCGCGGCAACGACGTCCTCTCCGGTCGAGATCCCTGCGCCACAGTAGACATCAACTGACGGGTCGACTTCTTCAGCTGCTTCGACTGCATCGCGGACGATATCCGGGTCTGCCTTGCTGACTGGTGTGCCAGTTCCGATCAGCTCTGGTGGTTCGACAGCGACCGAGTCAGGGCCGAGCGCGGCAGCCGCGGCGATCTGATCTGGGTTGTTTGCACAGAGGCAAGTTTCCAGTCCTGTGCGGTCGGCAGCATCGAGACTGCCGTCGATGTCGGCCAGTTTCAGTCGGTTCTCGGAGTGGTTGAGCAGCGTTCCCTCTGCACCGGCGTCGACAGCCGCCTCGGCGAGTGTGCTTCCGGTGTGACTTCCGTGCTCGACGGGGCTTACATGCTGTGCCCACGTTTCGACACCGGTCTCTGCTACCTGCGAGAGGTGGGCAGCCTGTGGTGCGATTGCGACATCTGCCTTCTCGGTTTCAACTGACGCTGCTGCTTCTGCAACCGCGACGGGGTCACAGGGGTACGCTTTTAGGTTTACAAGGACGAACATAGTAAAAATCCAGACGGCTTTGACAAATAGATTGTGTTCCGGAACTCCTGTCGACGGTTCCCAACCGCCCTGCCGCCGTCCCGAATTCGTAACCTTCAATTATCCCTGCCGGATATGGATAGATGAGTCGGGGTTCGTGGTCTAGACCGGTTATGACACCTCCTTGACATGGAGGAGGCCGGCGGTTCAAATCCGCCCGAACCCACTAATTTTGTGGCGAGCAACACTGCGAGCCACAAATTTGTCACGTGAGGCGGTTTAAACCCTATCACGAGCGAACGGAGTGAGCGAAGTGATTCGGTTCAAATCCGCCGGGAGACAAAGTCTCCCGAGCCCTCACTCACTCCGTTCGTGAGGACGCCCGAACCCACTACTGCTGTGGCGAGCAACACTGCGAGCCACAGATTTATTATAAGAGTTATTTTTACCGGTGGGTCCCGAGGCAGCCGGTAGTAAAAGACTCATACCGGTTCTGTCCGCTGCGAGCAGCGGAGACAGAGCGTCTGATCGCCGACCCAGTTCACGTCTGTGGAGTCACAGTGTGGGCACCGGTGATGGTCAGTGGCGTACTCTGTCGTTCCGCGAGGTGCAGCGAGGTGTTCTTCCGTTACAAGACGGTCGACGAGCGTGGGAAACCGCTGTCGCTTGTAGTTGGCCGTTGAGGCGAGAAACTGGCCGGGGTCGGCGGGGTTGGCCCCATGAAGATCACTCCATTCGATCGCGATTTCGCCGTTGGCAAACCCCCGTGCGACCTGTTTCAGTGGGGCAGCAGCGGCTTGAAACAGCGGCGTTGTGCTCACCTGTGCGGGATCTTCAACTTCGTTGGCGGCAGCTTCGTACGCATCGATGGCATCGTCGTAGCCGTCAGCAATACCCGACAGCCCGCCTGCGACCCGGCAATCTGCCCGAAACTCCTCGAAACAGGCTGACTGCGCTGAATCGGAGACACGCTGGGCCAGCTCTCCAGCAACAGCAGCCGTCTCAACTCCCCTAAAACGGGCAGTTTCCGGATCCCTGCCAGCCCTGTAACTCAACGCAGCCACGAGAAGATGCTGCAGACCGATCCCGACCCAGCCCTGGTTGCCAGGATCGAACGGATCAATCCCAGGCCGAGGGTCGGCGAGTACTGCCCGGCCTGCCCGGGTGTACTCGTCCCCGGCTTCGATGTAGGCACGTCGGGCGAGTGCGCCGATTGCCTCGTCGCGATGCCCGCTGTCCTGTGTCGACATATCTGCGTTAGGTGCCGAACAAGCACAACCATTCTGGTCGTGTGCGACAGCCAGCGATTACACGTTTCTCCCTGACACGGTTTTCACTATATCAGGACAAAGATCATGATTACGAGAATAGTCAGCGAGATCAGGATACTAAACAGCCGGGAACCTACCGAGGCAATAATGACTGCCAGCGCAGCGGTCGCACCGGCTTTCAGATCTTTCTGTCGTCGGTATTCAAGGACGAAGACGGTAACTGCCGTAGCGATGAGCATCGCCACTGGACCGACGAGAAAGAACATGGCAAACCCGATGCCAGCGGCGACGGTAACGGTAAATCCCGATGCCCCGCCGAGTCGGGCTGCGATCAGTTCTTCGAAGAGGCTGCCGAAAATCGTAAGCAGTGCAAGCACTGTGATAACGCCCACTAGTAGTGTTGAGGGATCGCTGTATCCAGTCGACCACCAGTACAGATACACGCCGACGAGTGATGCAAGCGTTCCCGGAAACTTGGGAATCGCCGATCCGATGACACCGATGACGAGCAATGCGACTGTGAGAGCAGTGATGAGCATTATGAGTACTTTTTGCGTTCTTCTTGCGCGATCGCTCCGCCGTAGCAGTTAACAAGTGGTTCGACCGCCGCACCGAGTGCACGCTTGCACTGTGCCTCGCTTGGATACCCCTCATCTTGTGTCACAGTTTCCCACGACTGACCCTGTAGCGCTTTCCGGATCAACAGCCGTCGGTGTTCCGAAGAAAGTAGCTCTTTGTCGGGAGCAACGATGTGTCGAAAGATGAGTCGCGCGACTCCGCGGGGTGCAGTCTGGTACACCGACGCACCAGAGGAGAGGCCGGCAACGTGACGCCACTCCTGATCGGAGAGTGAAAGCTCGGGAGCCCCGGCCGCGGACTCACAAACAGCACGGATCAGTTCCGGCGCTACATCCGAGAGCGACTCACGGATCGCAGCTGGTGTTCGTCGCAGAAACCACTCCGTATGACGGTCAAGCAGCGCAGTGCCATCCTCGGAGAACGGCCGAATCATGACAGCCGAGTGTGCACCGCTTCTATCGTTTCGCGTGGTCGAAAGATGGACGGTACAATAACCGTTTTTTGACCAGAACTCGACCAGTTCTGGCGTCACACCGAACGAGACACCGAGCCAGTCGAGCGCTTCCTCTCGGGCATGATCGGCGATCTGATTGAGCAGGTGCGAACCGAGCCCACGGGAGCGAACACTCGACTCCGTTGCGATTCGCATCACTCGCATCCCAGTTCCGGTTCCGGCGGCTTCGTCCCTGAGCTGGCTCGTCAGTACGTCTGGGATCAGATGGCCTCGGATCCGTGCGCCCTCGTAGATTTCGCGACGCTGCTTTTTTGTGAGATTCCCTTCATGCGCACAGAGTGCGACTGAAGCCACGTGACCGTCAACTGTCAGCGCATGTACCGAGACGTTCGGCGCATCCAGAAGCCGCGCGAGGTCATTTGGATCGGTCCGGTAGTGAGCTAACACGAGCAGCCCGAACAGTTCCCTGAGTAGCTGCTCGTCAGCGAGGAGGGTTTCACCAGAAAACTGGCGGTAGGTGACAGTTTCCGGTGTCGCATCCGAGATGAGTTGCGGGACAGGCGGTCTCGCATCGAGCGCTAACGCCCTGAACAGCCACACTTCGATCGGATCACCTCCTGCGTACCGAATCGGCTCCGTCATCTGTCGCTCCGTCACGGCAAAACGACTCTCTGTTAGCCGTTCTCGGAATCTGACAGCGAAGCCACGGCCTGTCCCCTCGTAGCCCCGGACTGTCGTCGTGAATGCAACTGCTCGCGCTTCGAGGAGCGATTCGAGCAAGCGGACAGGAATTGCTGCAGCCTCGTCGACGAACACGGTGTCGGGCTCCCCGGGAAGTTCCGCAGCGGTAGCTGGCGTTTTGTATCTGATCTGCCCAGATTCGGTCTGGATCACTCTTTTCGACTCACTGAAGAAGTCGTACTCTTCTCTTTGCGCCAGCAGTTCCCGAGCCCGGTTGAAAAAGGAGACGACACTTGTTGTTGTCGGTGCCGTCACCAGCACATCCTGACCGTCGATAGCAAGTGAGGCGGCAGCCAGACCAGCTGCACTGGATTTTCCTCGTCCTCTGTCGGCCTCGACGACCACAGCAGTGTCGTCTTTTTGCAGCGCTTCCAGTGTGTGGAGAACATCGACCTGATCCTGCGTTTTGCAGGCTCCGTAAGCCGAGGCTGGAAACATGTGTTCGGTGGGTGGGTCAGGCGGTTGTCTGGGGCGAGATGGGGCTTTTTCACAACGTCCATTCTTGATGACCGTTCCAGTCTCTGCATCGATGATCGCAATACCTCGGTGTTCACGGAGTGTTTGCACGATTCTGCGTCGGAACCTGTTTCCAACCGACGAGACATCGAATGGGGGAATTGCGAGCGATTCGTCGAAAGCATCAGCTCTGTCCGGCCACTCTGAAAGCGGTGGGGTGAGGATGATGAAAAGACCGCCACCGACGACAGAACCGACAAGCTTGCCGAGCATATTCGGTTCACACCTGTCCCAACAGTCGTAGATAACTGCCTCCCGGGACGTTCCAAGCAGTGCAGAGCCCTCGTGGTGAGCAAGCGATTCACAGTGGAAGGAATCAGACGGCCCAACGTAGGTCGTCTCCGCTGGATCGATCTGTGTCGCTGCGAGCGCGGCCTCGGCGCGGTCACGAGTCGATTCAGGATTGCCGGTAAGCACGACCAGTCGGCGCTCGTTTGTAGCCTGCGCCTCGGCACGGAGCCGCCTGATCGTTTCCATACTCACAGTCCGAACGGGAGTGGTATGTAGACTGTGGTGAGAGACAACAGCTCTTTGCGATCAGCATGCTTGTTTGTTTCCAGCTATGGGCAGTTCATTTAAGCCCCCCGGGTGTGCATGTGCGTGATATGGCTGAACTGATTACATTTGGGGAGACACCAATTCGGTTTTCGCCACCAGGAAAACAGCGCCTGGAGATGGCAAGAGAGGCGACGATCCACGCCGATGGGACGGCGAGCAACGTTGCAGTGGCCGCACACGAACTCGGCGCAGAGACCCTGTGGCTTTCGAAGCTTCCCGAGACTCCGCTTGGCCGCCGTGTCGAAACCCAACTCGAAGAACAGGGAATCGAGACGAATATCACGTGGTCGGAAACGGCAGAGCACCGCCAGGGACTGGTCTTTCGTGAGTCAGCAGCAACCCCAAGAGAGACTAAAAACTGGCACGATCGCGGACACACAGCAGCTGCAACGGCAAAACCAGCAGATTTTCCAATGGAGCGAATTCAGAGCACCGAGACGATCTTCACCGGATTGAGCACAGCCGTTCTCTCCGAGCAGGCTGCCAAGACCACCGGAGCGTTACTCCGGGCAGCTGCTGGTGGTGGGGCGATGACAGCAGTGGATCTGGATTACAGCGCTGGACTCGCGCCACCGGAAACGTACGACGGTGTGTTAGAGACACTCGCTCCAGAGATCGACGTGCTGTTCGCTGACGAAGACTCGGCGCGTCAGGCACTCGACCGTAGCGGTGGCCCACGCGAACTTGCAAACACGATTGCATCTGGTTACGATCTCGAAATCGTCGTCATCACACGCTCTGAGCGTGGTGCAATCGCGTTGCGCAACTCGCCTGGAACGAACATCATCCACGAACGTGAGGCAGTTGAATACGAATCTATCGACCCGACCGGAGCCCACGGTGCGTTCATTGGCGCATTCTTACAGCAGCTCATCGCAGGATCTGACACCGCGCGTTCGCTTACATATGCTGTTGCAGCAGAGACGCTGGTATCTACGATTCCCGGTCCATTTTTGACGACGACGATGGGAGAGATCGATCCGATCGCAGATGCTGTCGTCGAGAACTCACAGTGACTGCCGTTACGCATTTAATCCCCGTCCGTGTTTATCCGATATGGGACAAAAGGGTACAGTTTGGGTAGCGGTTATTATCACGATACTATTTATCGGAGTCGTGAGCATGGGATCAGCTTCTGCGGACGAAACGACAACGATGACGGTTAACGTCACTGATCAGGACGGGGATCCACTCGGTGACATTGAGGTTACCGCACAATGGGATGATGGTGAGGGCACCGATACTACCCGAAGTAATGGGAATGCACTCATCGATGTGCCTGCGACTGCGACTGTACATGTAACACTCGAGGATCCTGCAGGGCTGGTAGTTCAAAACGTTGAGAAACGTGTCGAAGACCCGACACAGCGAGTCGATATCCAGATGGCACCGCCCGGATCGGTCGAATTTACTGTTTCTGATGTCGATGGCGACGAACCAATCGAAGATGTCCGCCTCCGGCTTAGACATACGGAAGTCGGCAAGTACGACGATGGTGAGCTGGTCGCGTCAGTCGAGTCGAACGCTGCCGGCGTCGTCACAGTGTCTGATATCGAACAGCGATCGTACGAACTCACTACGAGCCGAGCTGGCTACCTCGATACCGAGCGAGAAGTTGACCTCGATAGTTCGACGGTGACCCAAGAGATTGAACTCGAAAGTCGAAACGTCGAAGTCGAGTTCAGTGTCACCGACAGCTACCTCCAGTCACCGCTCCGTGACGCGACGATACGGGTGGATGGCTCTTCGGCAGGCTCGACCCAGAGTGACGGCACACAGATTACACGCCTCCCAGTCAACGACAACTATGAGATTACCGTCGAGAAAGACGGCTACGATGCGGTGACAGAGAGACTCATTCTGGCCGAAGAGTCGAGAGTCTTCGAGGCAGAAATCCGTCGAACACCGGCAGTGCATATTCAGCCACTGCAAACTTCGGTCGTTACTGGGCAGCCGACACAGGTGACGATCACAAATGCCTACGATGATCCGGTTTCTGATGCGACAGTTTCACTGAATGGCGATCCTGTCGGGACGACAGATGCACAGGGAATGGTACAGTTCAACGTGACCACTGCTGGTGAAAACACGGTCGCTGTGGAATCCGAGGGGCTGGAGAGTTCGATGACAATCCAGGGATTCAACCCCGACGCAGCACCGGCCGCTAGCGACCAGAGTGATGTTGCTGACGAGGAGACAGACAGCTTTGGTCCCGGTTTCGGTGTTGGGATTGCCATTGTCTCGATCCTTGGACTGGCGCTTATTGTTACCCGTCGATCGGTCTCGGAGTAGTTCCCGGGAAGAGTAGTTCGGACCACTTACCTTTCCAGACGCTGTATGAGGCGTCATGAGTGGACTCGTCGATGTACACGACAACCACGGGGCGGTCTACGAGAGCCGTGGTGGTCGTCAGGTCGTTGCGGAGTATGGTCGGGCGGCGCGCACGCATACCGCCGTCCGAAACGCCGCTGGTGCGATCGAGATGGCCTACGATGTTCTCGTCATCACGGGTGAAGATCGTATTGAGTACGTCGACAACGCAATCTCGAACCGTGTGCCAAACACTGATGGTCAGGGTGTCTACGCGTTGTTGCTCGACCCACAGGGGTGGATCCGAACCGATATGTACGTCTATAATGCGGGAGAGCGACTCCTGGTCTTTCTGCCGCCTGGAAACGGCGACGAACTAGCGACCGAGTGGCGCGAAAAAACGTTTATTCAGGACGTCGAGATTACGGAGGCAACAGAGGAGTTCGCGATCTTCGGTGTCCACGGTGCAAAAGCAACCGAGAAAATCGCGAGCGTGTTCGTCGAGCAGACACCCGAGAAACGCCTCTCTTTCGTTCGGGGCGGCATGGGTGATACAGGCGTGAGTGTCATCCGAACTGACGGACTCACTGGCGAAGAGGGCTACGAGATCGTCTGTGCAGCCTCCGAAGCTCAAGACGTGTTCGATACGCTCGTCAATCGTGGTCTCAACGCTGCACCGTTTGGCTACCGGACCTGGCACTCACTCACACTGGAGGCCGGGACGCCGCTTTTCGAGACTGAACTCCAAGAGGAGGTCCCGAACAATCTTGGGCTGCGAAACGCCGTCGATTTCGAGAAGGGCTGTTTCGTCGGTCAGGAAGTGGTCTCGCGCGTCGAAAACCGCGGCCGAGCTACCAAAAACCTCATCGGCCTCAGCACAGAGGAGGTGCCAGAGACAGACGCGTCGGTGTTCGAGGGTGAGGAAACTGTGGGCGCGGTAACCAGAGGAGTAGACAGTCCGACGCTCGAACAGCCGATCGCGCTTGCGCTCGTCGATCAGGATATCGCAAAAACCCTCGACGACGCGTCGCTGACGGTTCGCATCGACGGTGAAGAATACGCTGCAACAGGTGTCGAGTTGCCGTTTGTCGACGGCTCTGATGAGTCGGAGCGACTTCCCTCGTACTAACTCTGGTCCGCTGCCCGCCACTTGTCCGCGAACATCTGTGGCGTCGGATTGGTGTTGAACGGGTCGAAAGTAAATGGTGCCGTCTCGGTCGCTGTTTTCGGAACTGTTTGGATCGTCTGTGCGTTCTGTGTCGGTGTCGTGCTCATGATTTGTGTGGGGTCGCGGTTGGTTGGCGGGCGATACTGTCGTCAGTGATTATTGCTGACAGCGTACGCGTACCCCAAGCACGATCATTGTACTACACCCTCTGTCGCCATCCATAATAAATGTTCATGATCTATTCTCATGGACCTTCGAAGGCAGTTATTCGCCAACGCGAAGTTCGATCTCGTAGTCGGTCAGATTTTCGTAGCCATCCTCGGTGACGACGACGAGATCCTCGATGCGGACTCCACCGACATCCGGGTTGTACAGCCCCGGTTCGATTGTGATGACGTGGCCGACTTCGAGCGTCTCCCCGCTGTTTGCGACACTTGGCCGCTCGTGAACGTCCAGTCCGATACCGTGACCTGTGCTGTGAATGAACCCCGTTTGTGTTGTTGGATGGGTTCGCAGCGTTGGAACACCGGCGGCCTCGTACAGATCACAGGCTGCTCCGTGAACCGCATCCGTCTCTGCACCCGGTTCGATCTCCGCGAGTGCCGCCTTGCGTGCCTCGTTTGTCAACTCGAACCACTCTTCGAGTTTTGCTGTCGGTTCGCCATAACAGAACGTTCTGGTCATGTCGGCGTGGTACCGGGAGGATTTGCTTCGGGGAAAGATATCGATGATAATCGACTCGCCAGCGTGCAATGGACCGCTCCCGCGGTCGTGTGGCTCCGAGGCATCCTCCCCGCAGGCGACGATTGTTTCATCGAGCGCACAGCCGTGGCGCAACAGTTCGATTTCGATTGCCTCCTTGACTCGTTCGCTTGTCAACACCTCACCCTCGTACTGAAGCGTGCCATCAGCAGCCGGCTCAGCGCTCTCGATCAGTTCCTGCGCTCGCGCCATTGCCTGTTCGTTTGCCCGCTGTGCCTCTCGGATCTGTTCGATCTCGGTCTCGGTTTTTGTTGCGCGAACGACACCGACTGCATCGTCGTCGTCAGCAGTCACCTCGATACCTTGCTTTCGGAGCCCGTCTGCTGTCTGCAGCGGGAACCGTGGTGGTGTTGCGACCGACTCGACGTCATATTTCTCCAGAAATTCGGCCAGAACCCGTGCTCGTCCTTCTTCGAGTCCATACTCGTCTACTTTCTCCTGATAGCCAAAATCGCTTCCGCGCTCGACAGTTGCTGCATCTGCCTCTGTCTTGGCTCTGCCGTACTCCAGACTGCGGGTAAAGAGCAGATGTGTCTCGCCGTTGTACAGTGTAATAAACGGGTCTGGGGCATCGAATCCCGAGAGGTAGTACTGGTCGGCGTCGTCGGAATCTGCATCAACCAGATAACCGTCGACACCCATCGCCGCAACTGCGTCGTCGAGTTTCGAGAGTTCCATACACAACTGTACGGTGGAAGCCACTAATATCCCTTCTTTGGTCCGTTACAGGTCGGGTTGCTTATTGACCCACCAAACCTCAGTGATGGATAATGGTAGATGCCACCGACGGGCCGGGGATCGCTGTCGCAGTCGTCGACGCGGAGACGCCCGGTAACATCGGGACAATCGCCCGTGCAATGAAAAACTACGGCCTCTCGGAACTGTTGCTGGTCGACCCACCCGAACTGGATCCGGATGGTGAGGCGTACGGCTTTGCTGGCCAGGCGCGTGAGGATATCCTCCCGAATGCGACCGAAATCTCCTTCGAGCAACTCACTGACCAGTATCACACCGTCGGCTGTACCGCGACGACGAACGAGGATCCAGCAAACCACGTCCGGTACCCCGCGCTCACTGCTGCCGAACTCCCTGACCAGCTCTCTGACATTCACAGCGACATTGCGGTCGTCTTCGGTCGCGAGCGTGTCGGGTTGACAAACGAGGAGCTCTCGCAGTTCGATGCGATCTGTTCGGTTCCTGCAAGTGCCGAGTATCCGTCGCTGAATCTTGGTCAGGCTGCGACGATCGTTCTGTACGAACTCCGAGAGCTGACGCTTTCGGAAACACAACATCCCGAGGAGCTGCATAAACGGGCTCCACAACCCGAGATCGAACGACTCCACGACCAGTTCGCGGCGTATCTCAGAGCGGTCGACCATCCGCCGAACAAGCAGCCAAAAGCAAAGCGCATGTTTCGTCGCTTGCTCGGCCGCGCACATCCCACTCCTCGCGAGGTACGAACGATGCAGGGCCTCCTCCGAACGGGTACCGAACGCAGCGAGGCCTGGGAACCAGAGAATCAGAAACCCGAGTAGTCAGGACTGTTCGGCCAGCCACAGTGTCGCTTCGATAAACCCTGCTCCAAACCCGGCATCGGTGACGTGATTGGCTGCCGCTTTCGCATCGTCGTCGGCATTTGAAACGGCGACAGCCTGATCGACGACCTCGAATGTCGAGACATCGTTGATCGAATCGCCGACTGCACAGAACTCCTGGCGATCGTATCCGAGTTCTGTGGCAAGTACAGCAAGTGCTTTTCCTTTACTCGGCTCTGGTGATTTGACGTGGTATGCGTAGCCGGTGTCAACAACGTCAAGTCCATAATCCGCCGCAATCTCCCGGAGCGGCTCCAATGGCGAATCCCGGCTCACCGCAATCTCGGTCTCGCGCCAGCGGTTGGTGAGATCCGCCTTTCCCCATCCGAGATCGTAGCCTGCCTCCTGGTATGCCGTTGCAACTGCCTCGGCAGCCTCGCGATCACCCTCGAACTGGATCGTTCCGGTCCGGCCCGAGAGTGCAACGCCGCCGTTTTCAGCAATAACCTGGATGTCGATCCCAAGAAACTCACAGAGCCCGACGGGATACGGCATTGCTTTGCCTGTGGCGATGACGACTGGTTCGGGCCAGGCTCGAATGACCGGAAAGACACGCGGGTCGACAGCTCGATTCTCGTCAGTGATCGTCCCATCGATATCTACCACGAGCGGCCCGAGCGTTTCGGGTAGCGACGCCGCCAGCTCCATACTCTCTGTGAAATCCATGTGTTCTCTACTGTTAGTGGGGACTTTGGCTCTTTGCTCGAAAAAGGTGCTGAGACACGCTGTCGTGTCTAGTACTCCCGCTCGATGAGGTAATCCGCGATATCGGAAAGCAGCTGGTGTGATTCGTTATCCGGCAACACCTCCAGATGTGATTTCCCGTTCTCGACCAGCTCTCGGGCACGAGACCGGGCGTAATCGAGACTACCAACACGCTCTAGCTCGTCGAGCGCTTCGTCGATCTCTGCCTCGGTGACTTCTTCGACCGTCTCCGCGTCGACGAGGGAGTCGATATCGACACCTTGGTCTCGGGCATGAACAGTGATGATCGTTCGTTTCCCCTCGACCAGGTCACTGCCGCGTTGCTTTCCAAGCTTCTCTGTGGGTGTGGTGAGATCCAACAGATCGTCCTGTATCTGGAACGCTCTCCCGACATCGAGGCCGTAGCTATGTAACGGATCGACTGCGTCGTCATGGCCAAGCAACACTGCCGGAATGCTCGCCGCTGCGGCGTACAGCACCGCCGTTTTCAGCTCGACCATGCCAAGATACTCATCCGGCGTGACAGCCTCACGGCTCTCGAACTGAATATCGAGTGACTGCCCTTCACAGATCTCCGTACACGTGGTGGCAAGCTCGGAGAGGGCGCGAACCGACCGCTCTGATGACGCGCCAGTATCGAGCATGTTCTCGAATGCCTTGGAGTACAGCGTATCCCCGGCGAGGATCGCAGTCGAGAGATCGTACTCCTGATGGACTGCGGGCACACCGCGGCGCATGTCGTCGTCATCCATGATATCGTCGTGGATGAGTGTAAACGACTGGATGATTTCGATGCTGACCGCTGCAGCCATTACGTCGATCGGCGTACCGTCGACAGCGGGGAACTCTCGGTAGTTTTCCGAGTCCGGTTCGACATCTGCGAGTGCCTCCGCTGCGAGCAACAGAATCGTCGGCCGAAGCCGTTTCCCGCCAGCTTCGAGGAGATACCGCGAGGCTTCATAGAGCCGCTCTGGCTCGTCGATCGTCAGATCCTCGGCTATCGCATCGTTAACCATCTGCCGTCGCCGTTCGAGTATGGCTTCGACTGCCTGCTGGCGTTTCATGTTACTCGACCAGTTGGACCATGTCACCGTTACGGCTGATGTGGAGATCGCGGCCTGTTTTGTACCCCTCGTCTTCTGCCAGATTGACATACGAGGAGAACCCGCTCAGGTCCTGGTGAGCAGGGATAATGTGCTGTGGTTGGAGCGCGTCGAGCATCTGGTAGTGGCCCTCGCGGTTGAGGTGGCCCGAGACGTGGATATCGTCGTAGATGCGCGCACCCTGCATGCCGAGTAGTTTCTCTGACTGGTACCGCTGTCCTTCGTTTGTCGGCTCCGGAATGACTCGTGCCGAGAAGATCACCTTGTCGCCGTTGTCGATTTCGTACGGCGTCTCGCCTCGGCCCATCCGTGTGAGCATCGCCCGTGGCTCACCCTGATGGCCGGTAACGATCGGGAGGAAGTTCTCTTTGCCCTCGTTCATGACCCGTTTGAACGTACGGTCGACGGATTTCCGGTGGCCATACATCCCCAGATCTTCAGGGAACTCGACGAAGTCGAGTCGCTCTGCTGTACCGGAGTATTTCTCCATCGAACGACCGAGCAACACTGGCTTTCGGCCGATATCCTCGGCGAACTCGACAAGACTTTTAACACGTGCGATGTGCGAAGAGAACGTCGTCGCGACAATTCCCCCGTCGTAATCTTCCAGACTGTACATTACGTCCTTCAGATGGCGTCGGGCAACTGCCTCGGATGGGGTTCGGCCCTTTTTGCCTGCGTTCGTACAGTCCTCGATATAACAGAGCACACCGTTGTCCTCGCGGCCGATCTCGC